>Ga0209594_1000045_pt1 | contig 98674 bp, 90 predicted proteins | sample AshMeaCrysSpring_FD_184126 | JGI IMG/M metagenome (GOLD analysis project Ga0209594, IMG submission 184126) | Groundwater microbial communities from Big Spring, Nevada to study Microbial Dark Matter (Phase II) - Ash Meadows Crystal Spring... | ecosystem: Environmental > Aquatic > Deep subsurface...
CCGTGTGGCCGGCCGGTGCAGCGGGAGCTGCCGCCGGCGCAGCTGCCGGGGCAGCTGCCACCGGGCCCGGCGCGACGGGCGCCGGCATGGGGGCTGCGGCAGGCATCGGGTAGCCCTGAACCACGGCCCCGCCCCCCTTGACGATGCGCACCTTGCCTTCGGCTTCGGTGATTTCCAGCTCCGACACGTTCGAATCGGACACTAGGTCAATCAGGGTCTTGAGTTTTCGCAAATCCATGGGATCTCCAACATCTTTCCTAAAGATTGCTTCAATTTACTTCGAACTGAAGCGATTTCCACCCAATTTTTGGAAAGTTCCAAAAACAAAAAAGGCGGGCACGACGCCCGCCATCATAAGGGATGTGCTGCCAGCCCCTACTTTAACCCGCGCCAAAGCGCCAAGTCCTCGGCTGAAACCTTGCCGATTTTACGATTCTGGAGCTGCCCGTCGGCCCCGAGCACGACCGAGAAAGGCAATCCGCCGCTGAGGTTGCCCAGCGACTTACTCAAAGCCAGGCCCTCCATGCCAGCCAATGCCACCGGGAAAGTCACCGGTTGCTTGCCCAGAAAGTCGCGCACCGCCGACACTTTATCGACCGCCAAACCTAGAACTTGCCAACCATTGGGAGCATTTTCACGATAAAAAGCATCCAATAGCGGCATTTCTTCCACGCAGGGCGGACACCAGGTGGCCCAGAAGTTGATCAGCAAAGGTCGCCCACGCAAGGCCTGCATGGTCAGCCGCTGCCCATCCGGCTGCTCAAAGGACAGCGCCCACAGATCGGCCAAGGCACCATCATCGACCGACGCTGGCCGATAACGCCACCAGGCCCAGCCCGCACCGGCCAGCCCTGCGGCGGCAGCCACCGATGCATACAGCCAGCGCCGACGCGATTGCACTGGAATTGCCACCCGACTCACCAAATCACCTCAAACAGATGCATCTTCGTTCAAAACTCTTTTAACGGCCATCAAGTCTCCGCGCGGGGTTCGCCCCCGGACGTCCCGGATCAAGGCGCCACGCAAGTCGTCCAGATCATGCACCATCAGATGGACCCCCACCGTTTCATCCAGTTCCGGGCAGCGCGCGTGCAGACTCAAGGCCTCGACCGGTTCTTGGCGGAAACCGCTCACGGTGCGCGCCTCGTAGGGCACACCGCGATCGATCAGCGCAATCTCGACAGACTTCTCATCGTCGCAGAACAACTGCAGGTAGATGTCCGACCGGCGCGTGGCCGTGCCGTGCCAGACCGCCCCGCTCAGGTACGGGCGAAAGTCCGCCAGCCGCTCCATCCATTGCAGCGCCAGCCGGCGCAGAGCCTGCAATTCCGCCGGCTGCGTCTCGGCGCAGAAGACTGCAAGGTGCTCGCGCACCGCATCCTCCAGCTCGCGGTTGCCGGGCAACGGCGTCCGCTCAGGCAGGCCGAGCTGGCGCACCGCCCGGCGTTTGGCCGGCCCATACTCCAGCCCCCCGTCGACCACCAAAGCCGCCGCCACCGCGGCAATCTCCTGCTTGCTCATGTCGGCATTGTGCCTCCTGCCGTACGCCGGCCGCTGCCTATACCCACCCCTAGAATCGGGGCATGCACATCCACATCCTCGGCATCTGCGGCACCTTCATGGGAGGACTGGCCGCCCTCGCCCGCGAGGCGGGCCACAAGGTCACCGGCTGCGATGCCGGCGTCTACCCCCCGATGAGCGACCAACTGCGCTCGCTTGGGATCGATCTGATCGAAGGGTTCGGCGCCGACCAGCTGGCCCTGCAGCCCGACATGTTCGTGATCGGCAACGTGGTCAGCCGGGCACGACTGCCGGAGGGTGCGCCGAAATTTCCGCTGATGGAAGCCATCATGGAGGCCGGCCTGCCCTACACCAGCGGCCCGCAATGGCTGGCCGAGCACGTGCTGCAGGGCCGTCACGTGCTGGCGGTGGCCGGCACCCACGGCAAGACCACCACCACCTCGATGCTGGCCTGGATTCTGGAATCCGCTGGTCTGCAGCCTGGCTTTCTGGTCGGCGGCGTCCCGCTGAATTTCGGTGTCTCGGCCCGTCTGGGTGCCGCCACGCGCCCCGGTGCCAAGACAGCGGCAGACCAACGCCCCTTGTTCGTGATCGAGGCGGACGAATATGACACTGCCTTCTTCGACAAGCGCAGCAAGTTCGTGCACTACCGGCCGCGCACCGCTGTACTCAACAACCTGGAATTCGACCACGCCGACATCTTTGACGACCTGGCTGCGATCGAGCGGCAGTTCCATCATCTGGTGCGCACGGTACCCGGCTCGGGACGTGTCGTCGTCAACGGGATGGAGGAGAGCTTGGCGCGCGTGCTGCATGCCGGCTGCTGGAGCGAGGTGCGCAGTTTTGGCGCCGCGGTCAGCGACTATGCCGCCCACGGCGAACCGCACAGCTTTGACGTGCTGCTGCAGGGCCAGCCGGCTGGTCACGTGAAATGGGCGCTGAGTGGCGTGCACAACCAGCTCAACGCCCTGGCGGCCATCGCCGCGGCCGAGCATGTCGGCGTGAGCCCGGCGCAAGCCGCCCGCGCGCTAGGCGATTTCCAGAACGTCCGGCGCCGCATGGAAGTGCGCGGCAGCGTGCGTGGCATCACGGTGTACGACGACTTCGCCCACCATCCGACGGCGATCCGGACCACCTTGGACGGCCTGCGCCGGAAGGTGGGACCCCAGGTGCGCATCCTGGCCGTGTTCGAGCCCCGCTCGAACACCATGAAACTCGGCACCATGAAGGCGCAGCTACCTTGGAGCCTGGAAGAGGCCGACCTGGCCTTCTGCCATGCGGGCGGACTGGGCTGGGATGCGCGCGAGGCCTTGGCGCCCATGGGCGCCCGCGCGCAGGTGGCCGACAGCATCGAGGAGCTGGTGACACAAGTCATCGCCAGCGCCCAGCCAGGGGATCACATCCTGTGCATGAGCAACGGCGGCTTTGGCGGCATCCACCCCAAACTGATGCAGGCGCTTGCCTGATGGACTAAGATGGTTTGCCAGACCTCAGGAAACCGGTCATGACACGCGAACCTCCCGCCAGAACCAGCACCAGCCAGGTCGGCAATCTGCCGTTCTCGGCGCATGGCAAGGTCGACATCTGGCAAGAGGGGGATCTGCACCTGTACGAAGCCACCGGCCCCTTCAACAAGGAACTGGTGGATGGCTTGGCCATCGCCCAAGCCGACTTCCTGCGCAAGGTCTGCCCGACCGGCCCCTGGGCCAGCATCTGCATCGTGCGCAGCAATGCCCTGGCCACACCCGACGGACTGGAACGTTACGGCGAACTGATCCGGCAGGCACCACCCCAGTTCACCGCCCTGGCGACCGCTTACGTCATCGACGACACGGTGGAAGGGGGCCAGTTCATGGCCCCTCTGTTCACCCGCGTCTTCGCCCAGGCCGGGCGCCCATTCCAGGTCTTCGCCACGCTGGACGAAGCCCGGCGCTGGGCCCAGAGCCTGGTGGACCAGGCCCGCGACGCCTAGCGTTCCCGACGCGCTTTGACAGCGTCGGCCAGCACTTCCAGCACCTCCAGCGAGTCGTCCCAGCCCAAGCAGGCATCGGTGATGCTCTTGCCGTATTCCAGCTTGCCGGCGTCGTCCTTGCCAGGTGTGAACTTCTGCGCCCCGGCATGCAGATGGCTTTCCACCATGACGCCGAAGATGTGGGTTGACCCCCCCGCCAGCTGGGCGGCAATATCACGTGCCACGTCGAGCTGCTTCTCGTGCTGCTTGCTGCTGTTGGCATGACTGCAGTCCACCATCAGCGTGGCGGGCAGTTTGGCCGCCGCCAGCTCCCGGCAGGCCGCCTCGACGCTGGACGCGTCGTAGTTCGGTGCCTTGCCACCACGCAGGATGACATGGCAGTCCTTGTTGCCATTGGTCTGCACAATGGCGACCTTGCCGTTCTTGTGCACCGACAGGAAGTGGTGTCCACGGGCTGCGGCTTGGATGGCATCGGTTGCGATCTTGATGTTGCCGTCGGTGCCGTTCTTGAAGCCGATCGGCGCCGACAGACCCGAAGCCAGTTCACGGTGCACTTGGCTCTCGGTCGTGCGCGCGCCGATAGCACCCCAGGCAATCAGATCGCCGATGTACTGCGGCGAGATCACGTCCAGGAACTCGCTGCCCGCCGGCAGGCCGAGTCGATTGATCTCGATCAGCAGTTGGCGCGCGATGCGCAGGCCCTCGTCGATGCGGTAGCTTTCGTCAAGGTAGGGATCGTTGATCAGCCCCTTCCAGCCCACCGTGGTACGCGGTTTCTCGAAATACACACGCATGACGATCTCCAGCGTGTCCTTGTACTTGTCGCGCTGCAGCTTGAGGCGGCGGGCATATTCCAGCGCAGCGGCCGGATCATGGATGGAACAGGGGCCAATGATGACCAGCAGACGGTCGTCCTTGCCAGCCATGATGTTGTGGATGGTGTGGCGGGTGTGGGAGATCAGGCTCTCCACGGGCGTTCCCTGGATCGGGAAGAAGCGGATCAGATGCTCAGGCGGGGGCAACACGGTGATGTCCTTGATGCGTTCGTCGTCGGTACGGCTGGTCTTGTCGCCAGGGTGCGCGTACCAGGCATCGGTGCTGGTTGCTTGTGCTTTGGCAGTCATCGTGTCGCTCCTTGTCGTCGGGTGGGGTGTGTGAGCCAGTCAAAAAAAAACCGCCGGCGGGGCCGGCGGTTTGTTGGAATTCGGTACGTTTCTTACGGGTACGTTCAGAACTCTCTTCCGCCGGCGGCGCATGAGAACCAAAAGTAGCCAAAAAAGAAGGAACGGGTCGAAACCATGAGTTCAATATAGCACAGAAAAAACGGCACCCCGATCTGCGCGCCGTCAGGCCGTGCCGCCCACGGTGAGGCCGTCAATGCGCAAGGTGGGCTGTCCGACACCGACCGGCACGCTCTGGCCTTCCTTGCCGCAGGTGCCGACGCCACTGTCAAGCCTCATGTCGTTGCCGATCATGGTCACGCGCGTCAACGCATCGGGGCCGTTGCCAACGATGGTCGCGCCCTTGACCGGGTAAAGGATCTTGCCGTTCTCGACCCAGTAGGCCTCGCTGGCAGAAAAGACGAACTTGCCGGACGTGATGTCAACCTGGCCGCCACCGAAATTGGTGGCGTACAGCCCCTTCTTGATGCTGGCCACAATTTCCTCCGGCGTCTTGTCGCCGCCCAGCATGTAGGTGTTGGTCATGCGCGGCATCGGAATGTGGGCATAGCTCTCGCGCCGGCCATTGCCGGTGGGCCGCACCTTCATCAGGCGCGCGTTCATGGCGTCCTGCATATAGCCCTTGAGGATGCCATCTTCGATCAGCACATTGCGCTGGCTGGTGTTACCCTCGTCGTCGACATTGAGCGAGCCGCGCCGGTCGGCGATGGTGCCGTCGTCCAGCACTGTCACGCCCTTGGCCGCGACGCGCTGGCCGATGCGGCCGGAGAAGGCGCTGGAGCCCTTGCGGTTGAAGTCCCCCTCCAGCCCGTGGCCAATGGCTTCGTGCAGCAGCACACCAGGCCAGCCGGGTCCCAGCACCACCGTCATCTCACCCGCTGGCGCCGGCCGCGACTCCAGGTTGGTGAGTGCGGCATCCACCGCCTCATCCACGTACTGGCGGATCATGGCTTCGTCGAAGTAGGCCAGGCCGAAGCGGCCGCCGCCGCCGGACGAGCCCATCTCGCGCCGGCCGGCCTGTTCGGCAATCACCGTCACGCTCAGGCGCACCAGCGGCCGCACATCGGCCGCCAAGGTGCCATCGGCACGCGCCACCAGCACCACATCGTATTCACCGGCCAGCCCGGCCATGACCTGCACCACGCGCGGATCCTTGGCGCGCGCCAACTGCTCGACAGACTCCAGCAACTTGACCTTGGCCGTGCTGTCGAGCGTGGCGATCGGGTCCATGCCGGGGTAGAGCGAACGGGCCGACGCGATCTTGGGCGCGGCCGTCTTCACGCGCGCCGACTTGGCTGCGGCGGAAATGGTGCGCACGGTATGGGCGGCGTCGAGCAGCGAGGCCTCGGAGATGTCGTCCGAATAGGCAAAGGCTGTCTTCTCGCCGCTGACGGCGCGCACGCCCACCCCTTGGTCGATGGAAAACGAGCCGGTCTTGACGATGCCCTCTTCCAGGCTCCAACCCTCGCTGCGGGTGTACTGGAAGTACAGGTCCGCCTCGTCGACCTGATGCGCCCGGATGTCGGCCAGGGCGCGCATCAGATGGGATTCATCGAGACCAAAGGGCGTGAGCAGCAGGTCCCTGGCGATAGCCAGGCGCTCCAGGGTGGGTTCGCGGGAAATCATGGGATCATTTTAGGGCGCGGCCATCCCCCGTGCCATGTGGGGTTGAGACAGGTCGAACGGCCCGCGGCGCTCAGGTCTGCACCAGGCGCTTGGACTTGGCGATCGACATCAGGATGCCCAGCCCCAGGCCCAACGTCACCATGGCGGTGCCGCCGTAGCTGATGAAGGGCAAGGGCACGCCCACCACCGGCAGGATGCCGCTGACCATGCCCATGTTGACGAAGGCGTAGGTGAAGAAGATCATGGTCACGCTGCCGGCCAGCAGGCGCGCAAACAGCGTCGGCGCCTCCAGCGCAATCGCCAGACCGCGCAGGATCAGGAAGATGAAGCCGCCGATCAGCAGCAGGTTGCCGAACAGGCCGAACTCCTCGGAGAAGGCAGCAAAGATGAAGTCGGTGGTGCGTTCGGGAATGAACTCCAGGTGCGTCTGGGTCCCCTGCATGAAGCCCTTGCCGAACACGCCGCCGGAACCGATGGCGATCATGCCCTGGATGATGTGAAAGCCCTTGCCCAGCGGGTCGCGCGTCGGGTCCAGCAGCGTACACACACGCTGCTGCTGGTAGTCGTGCAGCACCGGCCAGCGCACGCCCTCGGCGCAGAGTTGCGGCTCGAAGAGCACGAGCAACACCAGGCCGACGGCGCCCAGCACCACCGGCGGGATGATGAGTTTCCAGCTCAGACCGGCAAAGAAGATCACCGACAGGCCGGCCGCCAGCACCAGCAGCGAGGTGCCGAGGTCAGGCTGCTTCATGATCAGCCCCACCGGCACGGCCAGCAGGGCACCGGCCACCAGGAAATCGAGCGGGCGCAGCTGGCCCTCGCGCTTCTGGAACCACCAGGCCAGCATCAGCGGCATGGCGATCTTCAGGATCTCGCTGGGCTGGATGACGATGCCGACATTGATCCAGCGCTTCGCACCCTTCTTGGTGATGCCGAAGATCGCCACCGCAATCAGCAGCGACACCCCCACCACATAGAGCGGCACCGCCAGCGTCATGAGCCGCTGCGGCGGAATCTGCGCCACGACGAACATGATGAAGCCGGCAATCAGCATGTTGCGGCCATGGTCGATGAAGCGCGTGCCGTGGTCGTAACCGGAGGAAAACATGGTCAGCAGCCCGGCACACGCCAGCAGGAAGACGGCAAAGGCGAGCGGGCCGTCGAAGCCACGGAACAGGGGCGCCACCCGCTGCGGCAGCGAAGGTCTTTCAAATACAACGGCCATGGCGCCATTATCGTGCGACTGCCACCCCGATGCCGCGCCCGGCCGGTGCGCCGGATTGCCGTAGGATGCTCCGCCATGACCACCACCCACCTGCTCTACCTGCATGGCTTCCGCTCCTCGCCGCGCTCGGCCAAGGCCCGGCTTGTGCAGCAACGCATGGCGACGCGCCACCCTGGCGTCACGCTGTGGGCACCACAGTTGCCGCCGTCGCCGCGCGCGGCCATGGCGCTGGTCATGCAAGGCATTGCCGACTTGCCGCGCGAGCGCATGGCCGTTATCGGCTCGTCTCTGGGCGGCTTCTATGCCACCTGGGTGGCCGAGCAGACCGGCTGCCGCGCCGCCTTGCTCAACCCGGCCGTGGAACCGGCGCGCGACCTGGCCAAGTACATCGGCGAGCAGACCAGCTGGCATGACCCCCAGGAGCATTTTTTCTTCCGCCCCGAGTTCATCGACGAACTGCAGGCCCTGCACTGCCCGGCCCTGACACGCCCGCAGCGCTACTACGCACTGATTGCCAAGGGCGACGAGGTGCTGGACTGGCGCGAAATGACGGGCCGCTACCCGGGCGCCCACCTGCGGCTGCTCGAGGGCAGCAACCACGCCATCCGCGAATTTGCCGACTACCTCGACGAGGTACTGGCCTTTCTCGACCTGACGCAGTGAACATCCCGCACGATCACGGTGCGCGCGCAGGCAGGTCCAGTGTCATCAGGACCGGCCCCTCCAGCGAGGCCGCCAGCATGGCACGACGCGGGGCCAGCGACTGCAGCACCAGGCCCGGTCCGACCTGACTGCCGACCCGGTAGGGCTTGACCGGCCTACCCTCGACAGACAGCAAGGCAACACCACGGCCACCTGCTTGGGTCACCACACCCAAGAGCGACAAACGTCGTTGCAGCTGCCCCGTCTGCTGCGCACCCAGCAGCAAGGCCAGCTGTTGCGGCTCCATCTCCGGCAGTGATTCGCTCAAGTATGCCTCTGCGGCCATCGGCAGCGGCCGCTCCTGCAAAAAGCAGCGTACGCCCCAGTAGCTTGCGCTGGCGGTGACCATGGCCGCCATCAGAAAGCCTGTCATCGCCTCAACGCCAGGTAAACGCCATCGTTTTTGCATAGCTGCGATTATCAGTGAGAACACCGCATGGCGAACACCTGCTCAGTGTCATGCTCCTTTCAAACCGATGTCACACCGTCGTCACGGAAATCCCCTAAATTGATCCATCTTTTTCAGAGGCCTGCATGGCGTCCCAGAGCCAAAGCTGCCCCTCCACAACACAACTGCACCATGGTGTCCCAACCCCGTCTGCCCCGGACCGCGCACCGATCAGGCTTCACGCTGATCGAGCTGATGGTGGTCCTCGTCATCATTGGCGTGCTGGCCGCCCTGATCGTCCCCAACGTCATGGATCGAGCAGACGATGCCCGTGTCACTGCCGCCCGTACCGACATCAACAACCTGGTCCAAGCACTCAAACTCTACAAGCTGGACAACCACCGGTATCCAACCGCCGCACAGGGCCTGCCAGCCCTGCTGAAGAAACCGACGCTCGATCCGATTCCCGCCAACTGGCGCCCCTACGTGGAGAAACTGCCCAACGACCCGTGGGGACGCCCCTATCAGTACCTCAATCCGGGCCTCCAAGGTGAAATCGACGTGCTCTCCCTCGGTGCCGATGGGCAGGCTGGCGGCGAGGAAAAGAATGCGGATGTGGGCAGTTGGCAGTAGGCAGGCACGGGCCTGGCGCGGCTTCACTCTGCTGGAACTGCTGGTCGTCATAGCCATCATCGCCATGGCCACCGCCGGCATCAGCTTCGCGATGCCGGACCACGCCGGCACGCAGCTCGAACGCGAAGCGCATCGGCTTGCCGCGCTGCTCGAAGCGGCCCGAATGCATTCCCGAGCCCGCGGCGAACGGGTGCTCTGGCAGACCCGGCCAAACGGTTTCCATTTCGCGGGACTGCCACCCCGGACACTGCCCGACCACTGGCTGGAGCCCGGCACCTGGGTCCTGGAGAACACTCGGCTGCAGCTTGGGCCGGAACCTCTGATTGCACCTCAGCACATCACGCTCGTCTCGCAACGTCACCCCGGCCTTGCTTGGCGCGTGAGCACCGACGGACTGCGGCCGTTTCGGGCGGAACCATCGGGTCGACGGGACAACCAACCATGAGACCGCTGTGCGCACGCCAATCCGGCTTCACCCTGATCGAGGTTCTGGTCGCGCTGGGCATTGTGGCGCTGGCGCTGGTCACCGGACTGCAGGCCACCGCCGCACTGCATTTCAATGCGCAACGCCAGGGCGACCTGCTGCTGGCACAGCTGTGCACCGAGAACGAGTTCGTGCGCTTGCGCCTGCTACGGCAAATCCCGCATCCGGGCCTCGACGAGATGCGTTGCGAGCAGGCAGGCAGGCAATACGACATGACGGTCTCGGTTCACGCCACGCCCAGCCCAGGCTTTCGTCGTATCGAGGCACACATCGCCCACCAGAACGCGCCGGTATGGCGCCTGATCACAGTGATGGGAGGCTCGTGATGGCCAATCGCCGCACCGCCGCCGGCTTCACGCTGATCGAGCTGCTGTTGGCCATTTCCGTCATGGCGCTGCTCACGGTACTGAGTTGGCGCGGCCTGGACAACATGGTGAACGCCCAGCGAATCACGCGGCAGCATGCGGATGAAGTGTTGCTGCTGCAGACCGCCCTGGTGCAATGGCGCACTGATCTTGACGCCCTCACACCCGTAGCGTTATGGCTGCAGGCGGGGCCGATGGACTGGGATGGCCGGACCTTGCGACTGGTCCGCTCCGACACCCAGTCAGGCGCCACCGGCCACACGGTGGTCGCATGGCGCCAGCACGACGCCGAGGGAACGGCGCACTGGCTGCGTTGGCAATCCAAGGTCGTGCACACGCGCGAGGAGCTCCTGAGTGCATGGCGTCAGGCTGCCATCCCGTCCGCTGCCCGGGCGGAGGATGGCTCCCGCGAAGTCCTGACCATTCCCCTGACGCGATGGGCCATCTATTTCTTCCGCGACGGCCGGTGGCAGACCCCGCCTGCGGGCGACGCGACGGACAGACTCACCACCGATCGGTCGACGTCGGCCGAAACGCGGCGCCCCCCGCCCGAAGGCGTGCGCCTCGTCCTGACGCTTCCGGCCGGCCTCACCCTGAGCGGCAACATCACGAGCGACTGGCTGAACCCGGCCCCGGCTGGAGGCCGTCTGTGAGGATCGGCCGCCATCAGACCGGTGCCGCCCTGCTCACGGCGATGCTGACCGTCACGCTGGTCGCCACCCTCGCAGCCAACGCAATGTGGCAACACTGGCGGAACGTGGAAGCCGAAGCGGCAGAGCGTGTACGGATCCAGCAGGCATGGCTGCTGGCAGGGGCACTGGACTGGGCGCGCGCGCTCCTGCGCCAGGACGCTCTGAACAACCAGACGGACCATCTCGCCGAGCCGTGGGCGCTGCCGATGCCGGAGACCCGGCTTGCCGGTCTCCTGGCGGACGACAAGAACGACAGGATCAGCGACGATCCGTCGCTCGACGGCTACGTGTCAATCCGGATCACTGACATGCAGTCGCGCTTGAACGTCAACAACCTGATCGAGGGCGAAGGTCACCATATCTCGGAGTCCGGCCTTATCGCGTTTCGCAGGCTGTTTCGCCTGCTGGACCTGCCGCTCTCTCAACTGACATTGCTGGCAGAGAACCTGCGCCTGGCCGGCGGCCCCGGCAAGCCGCCCACGCCGCTTCGCCCCAATCGGATCGAGGAGCTGATCTCGCTCGGGCTGCCCCCCTCGACACTCGACGCCCTGCAACCTTTCGTCGCCCTGCTGCCGGAACAGACGCCGGTCAACCTCAACACGGCCAGCGCCGAGGTCATCTACGCCAGTGTCCCGGGACTGGAACTGGGACAGGCGCAACGAATCGTCAACGCCAGGACGGCAGCGCACTTCCGCTCACCCGCCATGGCGCTGCAGGCCGCTGGCGTCATGGCCATTCCGGTTGACGCCGTCTCGCTGAGCGTGAACTCCCGTTACTTCCAGGTACACGCCCGCCTGCGACAGGCGGCATCGGAGATGCAGGGGCGGTGGCTGCTGACGCGCGACGAGTCCGACGTGCTGGCACTGCAGCACATGCGCGGCGCAGGACTCGCCGCCGCCAGAGCCTTCCAGGCCACGGGAGTCAACTGACCCATGCACGCTCCCTGCCTGATTGTCATCCTCCCCCCCCCCGGACGCCGAGTCGGCACCGGTATTCGCACACCTGCTGGCGGGTGACGGGCCCGACACCCCTCTGCGGCACGGCCCACCGGCATCCCCACCTACCGCCTCCTTGTTGCCCGGCACCGAGACCTGCGTCGTGGTGTCAGCCCGGTTGCTTGCCTGGCATCACGTCGCGCTGCCCCCGGCGATCGGTCGAACGCTGTTGTCTCGCCACGCAGACCCGGTACGTGCGCGCGCCATGCTCACAGGACTGCTGGAAGAGCAATTGCTGGACGAGTCGGCGTCGCTGCACTTCGCAGTCTTTCCGGGACCTCAGCCGAAGACGTCTGCCTGGATCGCCGTTTGCGACCGGTCATGGCTGCAACGCGCGCTGCAACCTCTGGAGACTGCTGGGCTGCGTGTGACGCGCATTGTCCCCGAACTCGCCCCCCCGGATGGCGCCAACCTGTCGCCCGAGGTGCACGTCTGCGGCACCGAAGACGCACCGTACCTGCATCTGAGTACGTCCACCGGCACTTGCCGCCTGCCTTGGTGTGCCGCGGCAGCGTCCCTGGCAGCGGCACTCCCGGATGCTCGTATCTCGGCGGAACCGGCGCTGCTCGCCTTGGCAGAGCGGATTTTCAACAGCCCCGTCGAGCCACGTACAGCGGCGGCGCGCCATCTGCACGCGGCTGGCGCCACCTGGGACCTGGCCCAGTTCGACCTGGCGCCTTCCTGGCGAGTGCGCTGGCTCAAGCCGCTGGCGCGCAGCTGGCGAGACTTCACGGCAGCACCACGCTGGCGCGCACTACGCCGAGGGCTGAGCCTGCTTCTGCTGGTCCATGTCGTCGGCATCGGCACCTGGGCCTGGCAGGAAAACGTCGAGCTGGCACGCAAACGAACCGCCATCAACGGCATCCTCCTGCAGACCTTTCCCGAAACTGGACTGATCGTCGACGCTCCGCGCCAGATGCTGCGCAGCATGGAAATGCTGCAACAAGCCAGTGGCCGCGACCTCGCCCCAGCACTGGACCGCCTGCTGGCGGCTGTATTTCAGGCCAATCCCGCCTATTCGACTGTGCAAGAGATTGAATATGTACGCGGCGAGCTCCGCTTGCGCGGCCCCGACCTTGAAGCCGAAGCAGAGACGACCCGCGAGATGCTGCAGCGACTGGCGGAATCCGGTCTGGCTGCCCGGCTGGAGGACGGCCTGCTGGTCGTGCGACATGGAGCAAACCCATGATCCATCTGCCTGACACCCTTGTCGCCCGCTGGCGAGGCCTGCAGCCCCGTGAAAAGCTCGCACTGTGTCTGGCGACGCTGGCAATCACGACACTGATGCTGTGGAAGCTCGCGCTCGCGCCGTTGCTCCAGACGGTGCGACATGCGCCGGCGCAACACCGGCAACTGGACGAGAAGCTGCGGCAGATGCAGGCGTTGCAGGCCCAGGCCCAGGCGCTTCAGGCCCTGCCGAAGATCGGTCGGGAAACCATGGTTCATGCGCTGGAGCTGTCCCTGCAGCCGTTCGGCCAGGCAGCCCGACTCAAGATCGATGACGTCCAGGCGACACTGACACTGCAGCGAGCTGACGCCTCCATACTGGCCCAGTGGCTGATCCAGCTTCGCTCAGAAGCTCGCCTGCAGCCGGCCGAGATCCACCTGCGCCGCAGCGGCAGCCCCCCCGCCTGGGACGGCACGCTCGTGTTCAGGCTGCCTGCACCACTGCACCGCTGAGCCGCCATGACGTCGTCTCGAAAGCACATTCAACCCAGGTCCTGGCGATGGGGCTGGATTCTGGCCGGGGGACTGCTGGGGCTGTTCACCAGCGTCCTGGCGTTCGCCCCGGCGCACTGGCTGGCCCTCGCGCTGTCGACGGCAAGCGGCGACCGGCTGCGGCTGCATGCCACCCAAGGCAGCATCTGGCACGGCTCCGCCCGCCTCACGCTGTCCGGCGGCGCCGGCAGCGCCGACGCCATGCACCTGCCGGGACGCATGCACTGGGTCATACGTCTCGGTCTGGGAGGTGTGCAGCTGCACCTGCACGCCGACTGCTGCATGCCCTCCCCGCTCGCCATGGAACTCCGTTGGGGTTGGCGGCGATCGGAGCTGACCATGGGCACGCTGCGTGCCAGTCTGCCCGCGCAGCTGCTCGCAGGTCTGGGCAGTCCCTGGACCAGCGTTCGGCCGCAGGGTCTGCTGACCCTCGACAGCCCAGGTCTCGCACTGCAGATCGGCACAGAGCACTGGTCTCTGCAAGGCCGGCTGCGGCTGCTGGTCCGCGACTTCACCTCGGATCTTGCAACCCTGCGCCCGCTGGGCAGCTACCAGCTGGAACTGAGCGGTGGGGCGCAACCTGTCCTGCGTCTGGAGACGCTGCGCGGCCCACTGCGGCTCTCAGGCCAGGGCAGCTGGACCGGCATGCACCTTCACTTTGAGGGAATGGCCAGTGCGACCCCGCCGTAGAGGCCGCACTGGGCACCCTTCTGCATCTGATCGGACGCCGCGATGGCGACCGCACGCTCTTCACTGTCGGTTAAACGCATGTTCTTCTCAAGCCTCCACGCCCCCCGCCGGGCGATCATCCCGGCACTCCTCTGCGCCCTGCTCATCAGCCTGCATCCCCTGCCGGCCCAGGCGCAAGGCGCCTCGCTGCCGACAGGCAACCGTTCCGCCCTGGTGACATTGAACTTCGTCAATGCCGAGATTGATGCCGTGGCCCGGGCCATGGCGGCCATCGTCGGGCGCCAGGTGGTGGTCGATCCGCGCGTCAAGGGCACGATCAGCCTGAGCAGCGAGCAGCCCCTGACACCGGCGGCTGCGTTCAACCAGTTTCACGCCGAGCTGCGGCTGCGCGGCTACACCATGGTCGAATCGGCCGGCCTCTACAAGGTCGTGCCGGAAACCGAAGCCCGGCTGCAGGGGGGCGGCGTCTCGGATGGTGTCGTCGCGTCGGTGGGCAACCAGATCGTCACCCAGATCTTCCGCCTGCAGCACGAGAACGCCGTCAACCTGCTGCCGGTGCTGCGGCCGCTGATCCCGCCCAACAACACCATCAACGCCAACCCGGGCACCAACTCGCTCGTCATCACTGACTACGCCGACAATCTGCAGCGCCTGGCGCGCATCATCGCCGCCATGGACATGGCCCCGGCCGGCGATGTCGAGATTCTGTCGCTCAGGCATGCGATTGCCAGCGACCTGGCGCCGCTGGTCATGCGCCTGATCGATCAGGGCAGCACCAGCTCGGCCGGTCAGGCGCAGGGCGACAGCACCTTCAAGACGCTGGTGGTGGCCGAACCGCGCAGCAATACGCTGATCGTGCGCGCGGCCAATGCCACACGCGCCGCGCTGGTGAAATCGCTGGTCGACAGGCTCGACCAGCCCATGGCGGCCGGCCAGAGCGGCAACCTCCACGTCGTCTACCTGAAAAACGCCGACGCCACCAAACTGGCCGTCACGCTCCGAGCCGTGCTGGCGGCCGAAAACCGCACGGCGCCGGCACCGGTCGCCGCCACCCCTGCGGCCACCACCACCGGCGCGAGCAGCGGCCTCGGTGGGCAGGCCGCCTTGACCACGACGGGCGGGCAGATCCAGGCCGACACCGCCACCAATTCGCTCATCATCACCGCGCCCGAGCCGCAGTACCGGCAGCTGCGCGCGGTGATCGACAAGCTCGATGCCCGTCGCGCCCAGGTGTACGTGGAAAGCCTGATCGCCGAAGTCAATGCCGACAAGGCCGCCGAATTCGGCATCCAGTGGCAGGGGGCTGTCGGTAGCAGCGGCGACCCCAGCGTCGGCCTGCTGGGCACGAACTTCGGTACCGGCGGCAGCAACATCTTCACCCTGGCCAGCCAGGGGGCCAACGGGCAGGTCAGCCCCGGCAAGGGACTGAACCTCGGCGTCGCCACGCAACACAACGGCATCTACGTCCTGGGTTTCCTGGCCCGTTTCCTGGAGCAGAACGGCGACGGCAACATCCTGTCCACGCCCAACCTGCTGACGCTGGACAACGAGGAGGCCAAGATTGTCATCGGCCAGAATGTGCCGTTCGTCACCGGTCAATACACCAGCACCGGCAGCACCACCAACACGGTCAATCCGTTCCAGACCATCGAACGCAAGGACGTCGGCCTGACGCTGCGCGTCAAGCCGCAGGTGAGCGAGAACGGCACCGTCAAGCTGACGATCTTCCAGGAGGTTTCCAGTGTGCAGCCCTCCTCGGTGAATTCGGCCACTGGCCTGATCACCAACAAGCGCTCCATCGAATCCAGCGTGCTCGTCAACGACGGCGCCATCGTCGTGCTCGGCGGCCTGCTGCAGGATGAGTACGCCGGCAACGAGGAGAAGGTGCCGGGGCTGGCCGACATCCCCCTGTTCGGCCACCTGTTCAAGAGCGAGGCCCGCAGCCGCAAGAAGACCAACCTGATGGTCTTCCTGCGTCCGGTCGTGCTGCGTGACGCCAGCGCCAGCGATGCGCTGTCCCTGAGTCGCTACGACCTCATGCGCAGCTCGCAGGCGACGGTGCAGCCGGCCCCCAATGCCGTCCTGCCGATCCAGGACGCACCGCAACTGCCGCCCATGGGCCGCCCAGCGCAGCCGCCGTCCACGGCCGCCCCGACCAGAAACTGACCCGCTGCCATGCACCACCCCCTACCCTATACCTTTGCCCGCAGTCAGGAGCTGCTGCTGGAGGACGGCGCCGGCAAGCTGACCCTGTGGCTGCACCCGGACACCTCGCTCGCAGGCCTGGGTGAAGTCATGCGTCGCTACGCGCCGCAGCATCTCGAGCTGCTGACCCGCCAGGAGCTGACACAGCGCATCAGCAGCGCCTACGCGCAGGGCGAGTCGAACGCCGCGACCGTGATCAACGAGGTAGAGAGCGATGCCGAACTGGCCCGCATGATGCATGAGCTGCCGGCAGTGGAGGACCTGCTGGAAACGTCCGATGACGCGCCCATCATCCGCATGCTCAACGCCTTGCTGACCCAGGCGGCGCGCGACGGCGCCAGCGACATCCACATTGAACCCTACGAGCGCCTGTCCAGCGTGCGCTTCCGCGTCGACGGCCTGCTGCGCGAGGTGGCCCAGCCCAACCGCGCTCTTCATGCGGCACTGATTTCGCGGCTGAAGATCATGGCCGAACTAGACATCTCGGAGAAACGGCTGCCGCAGGACGGGCGTATCTCGCTGCGCATCGGCACACGTGCCATCGACGTGCGCGTCAGCACGCTGCCGAGCGCCCATGGCGAGCGCGCCGTGCTGCGCCTGCTGGACAAGAGTCAGGACAAGCTGAGTCTGGAGGCGGTCGGCATGCAAGGCGAGGTCCTCGCCCGGCTGGAACGCCTGATCGCGCAGCCGCACGGCATCGTCCTGGTAACCGGCCCGACCGGCTCGGGCAAGACCACCACGCTGTATGCGGCGCTTAGCCGGCTCGACGCCGGCCACAACAACATCATGACGGTGGAGGACCCGATCGAGTACGAGCTGCCGGGCATCGGCCAGACCCAGGTGAACCCGCGGATCGACCTGAGCTTTGCCAAGGCGCTACGCGCCATCCTGCGCCAGGACCCGGACGTGATCATGATCGGCGAGATCCGCGACTTCGAAACCGCGCAGATCGCCATCCAGGCCTCGCTCACCGGGCACCTGGTGCTCGCCACGCTGCACACCAACGACTCGGCAAGCGCCGTGACACGCCTCATCGACATGGGCGTAGAGCCCTTTCTGCTGAGTTCCAGCCTGCTGGGCGTACTGGCGCAGCGGCTGGTACGCAAGCTCTGCCCGAGCTGTCATGGCGAAGGTTGCACGAACTGCAGCCACACCGGGCATCTCGGCCGTACCGGCATCTTCGAACTGCTGGTCACCGACGCCCCGCTACGCGCCCTGATCCACAACCAGGCCTCGGAGGCCGACATCCGCGCCGCCGCCCTGCAAGCCGGTACCGTCCTGATGCGCGACGACGGTCAACGGCTGGTACAGGCCGGCCTGATTTCGCGCGAAGAACTCATGCGCGTCACTCAGGACTGACCCCGAGGTCTCAGCTTCCCATGCCAGCCTACGCCTACTCAGCCCTGGATGCCGACGGCAAGCGCCGCAAGGGAACCCTGGAGGCGGACAGCCCGAAGGCGGCACGCGCCCAACTGCGCATGCTGGCGCTCGTGCCGCTGGAAGTCGAAGCGGTCAGCACCGTCAGCGCCGCGCCGCCCGGATCCGGGCGCGGCCTGAGCGCCCACCTGTTCACCCGACGCGCTTTCAGCGCCGGAGAACTGGCGATCTGGACCCGTCAGCTGGCCGGTCTGGTCACCGCCGGCCTGCCGCTGGAGCAGGCCCTCCACTCGCTGGCCGAAGACGCCGAGAGCGACGTCCGGCGCCACCTGATCGCCGCCCTCAAGGCGGAGGTCAATGGCGGCAGCCCTTTCGCCGCCGCGCTGGCCCGCCATCCGCGGGAGTTCTCCGACGTCTTCGTGGCCGTCATCGGCGCCGGCGAACACAGCGGCGACCTGGGACTGGTGCTGGAGCGTCTGGCCGACGACCTGGAGGAAAGCCAGAACCTCAAGGCCAAGCTCATCGGCGCGGCACTCTACCCGGCGATCGTCTCGCTGGTGTCTCTTTTCATCGTGCTCTTCCTGCTCAGCTACGTCGTTCCACAGGTCGCCAGCGTCTTTGCCGGCACCGACCGCCCCCTGCCGATGCTGACGGCGGCCATGCTCGGTTTCAGCAGTCTGGTACGTCACCACGGCTGGATGCTGCTGCTACTCCTGGTGGCCTCCGCGACCGGCGTGCAGCTGCTGCGCCGGCAGCCCCTGGTGCGCCAGCGGTTCGATGCCGTCTGGCTGCGCTTGCCGCTGGTCGGCCGGCTGGCACGCGGCTACAACGCCGCCCGTTTTGCCAGCACGCTGGCCATGCTCAGCGCAGCCGGCGTCCCCATCCTGAAGGCTCTGCAAGCCGCCGCCGATACGCTGAGCAACCGTGCTCTGCGTGCCGACGCGCTTGAGGCCGCGGTACTGGTGCGCGAAGGAGCCTCACTGGCCTCGGCCCTGGCGCAGCACAAGCGCTTCCCCGGCCTGCTGACCCTGTTCACGCGCCTGGGCGACCAGACCGGGCAGTTGCCGCTGATGCTGCAGCGTGCCGCACGGCAGCTGGGAGGCGATGTGCAACGACAGGCTCTGCAGCTGGCGACCCTGCTCGAGCCCCTGCTGATCGTCGCCATGGGCCTGGTCGTCATGCTGATCGTGCTGGCCGTCCTGCTGCCCATCATCCAGCTCAATCAGTGGGTGCGCTGAGGCGCCTGACTCACGCATGGGACAATGATGCCCATGTTTGCATTGTTTGATGAAGCCGGCAAGTTCCTGACCGGCCGTATCCTGTCCGAGGCTGAAGCCTCGCTGCAGGTCGAGCTGGACAGCGGCAAGCGCGTCAAGGTGAAAGCCGCCAACGTGCTGCTCAAGTTCGACAAGCCGACCCCGGCCGACCTGCTGACTGCGGCCCAGCCCCTGAGCCAGAGCATCGAGCTCGACCTGGCCTGGGAATTCGCGCCGGAAGACGAGTTCGGTTTTGCCGACCTGGCCGCGGTCTATTTCCAGGACCCACCGACGCTGCCGCAGCAGGTGGCGGCCCTGCTGCGCCTGTTCGAGGCGCCGCACTACTTCCGCCGTGCCGGCAAGGGGCGCTTCAAGAAGGCGCCGGCGGAGATCATCCAACAGGCGCTGGCTGCCATCGAGAAGAAACGCCTGCTGCAGCTGCAGATCGAGGAATGGGCCGCTGCCCTGGGACGCGGCGAGTGTCCGCAACCGGTGCGCGAGCAGCTCTACAAGATCCTGTTCAAACCCGACAAGAACGCGCCCGAGTACAAGGCCGTGGTCGAGGCCTCACGCGCCACCCATCTGGCCCCGCTGGATCTGCTGCAGAAGGCCGGCGCCATCGACTCGCCCTACCAGTTCCACTGGCGTCGCTTCCTGTTCGAGAACTTTCCCAAAGGCTATGGCTTTCCGCCGCTGCAGGCACCCGAGATCCGTGACGAGCTGCCGCTGGCCGCCGTGCAGGCCTTCTCGATCGACGATTCGGCCACCACCGAAATCGACGACGCACTGTCGGTGCAGGGCCTGGGCGAAGGCACGGTGACGGTCGGCATCCACATCGCCGCACCGGGTCTGGCGCTGCAGCGCGGCGATGCCATCGACAACGTCGGCCGCGCACGCCTGTCCACCGTCTACATGCCGGGCTACAAGCTCACCATGCTGCCCGACGAGGTGGTGCAACGTTACACGCTGCAGGAAGGGCGCGACTGCCCCGCCGTCTCGCTCTACCTGGCACTGGACGAGGCCACGCTGGAGATCCGCGGCCACGAGACGCGGCTGGAACGGGTGCCGATTGCGCACAACCTGCGCCACGACCAGCTCGACACCGTGGTCACCGCCGACTGGCTGGAGAATCCAACGCTTGAGGATCAAAACGGCACCCACGCCGCATTCCACTTGCGTGAACAGCTATCATTTTTGCACCGCTGGGCCAAGCACCTGAAGGCGCAGCGCGAAGTCGTGCGCGGCAAGCCGGAGACCTTCAATCGCCCGGACTACACCTTCAAACTGGTCGGCAACGATGGCGCCGAGCCCACCGGCCGCGAGCAGGTGGTGATCGGCACACGCAGCCGCGGCGCACCACTGGACCTGATGGTGGCCGAGGCCATGATCCTGGCCAACAGCACCTGGGGCCAGTGGCTGGCCGAGCACGGCGTGCCCGCTATCTACCGCAGCCAGGCATCCCTGGCGCCCGGGGTCAAGGTGCGCATGGGCACCAAGGCACTGCCGCACGCCGGCATTGGCGTCAAGGCCTATGCCTGGAGCACCTCGCCGCTGCGCCGCTACACCGACCTGGTGAACCAGTGGCAGATCATTGCCTGCGCGCGCCACGGCAAGACGGCGGCGCTGGCCGCCCCCTTCCGCCCGAAGGACGCCGAGCTGTTCGCCATCGTCTCCGGTTTCGACGCTGCCTACAGTGCCTACAACGGCTACCAGGCCGCCATTGAGCGCTACTGGACGCTGAAGTACTTGCAGCAGAACGGCATCAGCGAACTGGTGGCCACGGTGTTCAAGGACAACCTGGCACGCGCCGACGAACTGCCGCTGGTGCTGCCGGTGCTGGGTGCACAGGAGCTGCCGCGCGGCGCCAAGGTGCGCGTGAAGCTGGGCGAGATCGACGAGGTGGCGCTGGACGTCAAGGGCACCGTGGTCGAGCGGCTCGACACCGCGCCGGAAGCGGTGGTCGAGGAGGAGGCCGAGGAAGAAGAAGCCGAACACCTGGCCGCCGGCCCGATCGAGATTGCGGTGGACGTGACCGAAAACGAAACCCCTGCAGGGGATAATTAGGGCCTGTTCACACTGATTTCTCAAGATGCGTTGCGAGTCAAAAAGGCCATGCGCAAGGCGCGAAACGCAGCCGGGGTTGCCCCCCGGCAAGGCTTCGCAACGCGGCGCATGGCCTTTTTGGCCGCAACCCAAAGGGAACGGGGTTGAAACCGCGCCACTCGTTGTTGCACTCCTAGCCCAGGCGGTCAGCCTGGGCGTCGTCGCGCGCCTAGATTGGCGCGGTTTCAACCCCGTTCGCATCTGAGAAATCAGTGTGAACAGGCCCTCAGCCCCGTGAACCTGCGCGCCCTCAGCCCCCTGCAGCTTGCCCTCGGCGTCTCGGTCGCCGTGCATGCGGCCCTGCTGACGGTGCGCATCGTTGACCCCGAAGCCTTCAACCGGGTGTTCGAAGACACGCCGCTGGAAGTCATCCTCGTCAACGCCCGCACCAACGAGCGGCCCGACAAGGCGACCGCGATTGCCCAAGCCAACATGGCCGGTGGCGGCGAAGCGCAACAGGGCCGCGCCACCAGCCCGCTGCCCTCGGCCCTGATCAGCGACAGCGGCGAGGCGCTGGAACAGGAAACCCAGAAGCAGTTGCAGGCGCTGCAGCTGCAGCAGACCCTGCTGCTGGCGCAGATCCGCCAGCAGATCGCGGCCCTGCCCAAGACCGACCCGACCCTGCCGAACGATGCACCCGAGCAGGTGGCGCGCGAGGAGAAGCGCCGCCAACTCATCAAGATGCTGGCCGAAATCGAGCGCCGCATCAACGCTGAGAACGCCCGCCCGAAAAAGCGCTACATCAGCCCGGCCACGCGTGAAGAGAGCTATGCGCTCTACTACGACCGGCTGCGCCGCGCCATCGAGGACCGCGGCACGGAGAACTTCCCCGAAACCGGTGGCAAGAAGCTTTACGGCGAGCTGACCATGACGGTCACCGTCAACCATGACGGCCGCGTACTGGCCACCGAGGTGGTGGAGAGTTCCGGCAACCGCACGCTGGACCGGCGTGCACAGGCTATCGCCCGCGGCGCCGGCCCCTTCGGTGAATTCAGCCCGGCCATGCGCCGCCAGGCGGAACAGATCGTGGTGGTATCGCGCTTTCGCTTCACGCGTGACGACACGCTGGAAACCCGCCTCAGCGCGCCGGGGCCATGACCGTCATGCGAGGCCTGCTGCGCTGGACCGTCCTGCTCGCTGCCGCCCTGCTGGTACTGCAGCTGTTCTTCGTCGCGCGCATCGCCGCCATGGTCGTGCTCGACCCGCAGTCCACCGCCTTCGAACGCTCCGAGGCCTGGCGCCTGCTGAACGAGAAGGACCGGCTGCGCTGGCGCCAGCAGTGGGTCGACTATGACCAGATTTCCGACCACCTCAAGCGCGCCGTGATCGCCTCCGAAGACGATGGCTTCACCTGGCATGACGGTGTCGACTGGGACGCGCTGGAGAAGGCCTGGCAGAAGAACGCCCAGGCCGAAGCCCAGGCTGCGAAGAAAGCGGCCAACGGCGCCAAGGTGGTCAAGCCGCCCAAGATCGTCGGCGGCTCCACCATCACGCAGCAGCTGGCTAAGAACCTGTTCCTCTCCGGCGAGCGCACCTTTGTGCGCAAGGGCCAGGAGTTCGTGCTGACCTTCCTGCTGGAGCAGCTGCTCAGCAAGCGGCGCATCCTGGAGATCTATCTCAACCACGTGGAGTGGGGCGAAGGCGTGTTCGGCGCCGAAGCCGCGGCCCAGCACTACTTCCGCAAGCCGGCTGCCCGCCTGACGCCACTGGAGGCAGCGCGGCTGGCTGTCATGCTGCCGCGGCCCAAGTACTTCGAGAAGTTGCCCAACTCCAGCTACCTGGCCGAGCGCTCGGCCGTGATCGCCACCCGCCTCTGGAACGCCGAACTGCCATGACCATGAAACACCCCCAGGCTGCGCGCACTGCGTGTCGCTACGCCCCCCCCCTCAAGGGGGCGGCACCAGCGGACCGGCAAAGCCGGTTCCGCGGTGCCCCACGGCTCGCACGGTCGGCCTTGCACGGCGGGGGCGCTACGCATAATCCATGGACGCCGCAGTGACCATGCGACTCCTTGGCATCGACCCCGGCCTGCGCACCACCGGCTTCGGCGTCATCGACGTCGCCGGTCATCAGCTCAGCTATGTGGCCAGCGGCACCATCACGACCACGCACCTGCCACAGGGCGAGTTGCCGGCGCGCTTGAAGGTGTTGTTCGAAGGCATCCAGGAAGTGATCACGCGCTACCAGCCGCAGGCGGCGGCGGTGGAGATCGTCTTCGTCAACGTCAACCCGCAGTCCACGCTGCTACTGGGCCAGGCCCGCGGCGCCTGCCTGAGCGCCCTGGTCATGCGCGACCTGCCGGTGGCCGAGTACACCGCGCTGCAGATGAAGCAAGCCGTCGTCGGCCATGGCCGGGCGCAGAAGGCGCAGGTGCAGGAAATGGTCAAGCGCCTGCTCAAGCTGCCCGGCCTGCCCGGCCCGGATGCGGCCGACGCGCTGGGCTTGGCCATCACCCACGCCCATGCCGGCGCGGCGCTGGCGCAGATTGCAAAAGTGACGCCCCTGACGCGCAAGGCCAGCGGCATGTACCGCGCCGGCCGCGGCCGCTGAGGCGCTGCGCGGCGTTCAGATCTCGATGCCCGGCCGGTAGTCGGCCGGCGCCACCAGCTGCCAGCCGCGTACCAGGCTCGCCAGCAGCGCCAGGGCGCCGAACAGCAGCAGCTCCAGCCAGGCCCAGAGCCATCCATTGTCGAAAGCCCCGAACAGGCTGGCGCGCAAGGCCTTCACACCCCAGGTGAACGGCAGCCAGGCGTGGATGGCCTGGAAGAAATCGGCCGTCAGCTCGATCGGCACCACGCCCCCACCGGCCGCCAGCTGCAGCGTCAGCAGCAGGATGACCAGCAGCTTGCCGGTCTCGCCCAGCGCGCGCTGCAGCAGGTAGACGATGGCCAGGAACGTCAGACCGGCCGTCAGCATGATGAGCGTGAGATTCAGGTAGTCCGGCACCGCAATGCCCAGCCCAAGCACCAGCACCAGCATCAGCAGCCCGCTTTGCGCCAGCACCACCAGTGCGGGGGCGACGAACTTGCCCAGGGTCTTGGCCAGCGCCGGCGCACTGGCATGCGGGGTGGCTAGCACGCGGACGTTGAACAGGTAGACCGCCATCGCCGCCCCCAGCCAGAGCGCCATGGCGATCATGTTGGGCGCGAAGGCGCTGCCGTTGTTCGCCACCGGCGCCAGCACCTCCAGGTTCGGCTTGACCGAATCGGCCAGCCCGCGCGCACTGCCCTCGGGTTTGCTGACCGAGGCCGGCAGGGCCGAGGCCACCAGCTCAATACCGGTGCGCAGCTGAGCCGCGCCGCGCGCCAGCTCGTCGCCGCCCTTGGCAAAGGCGTCGAGGCGGGCGTCCTCCGGCAGCTTGTCCGACATCGTCCGAACGCCGTCGCTCAGGGCGCTGGCCCCATCCACCAGCTTGCCCGTTCCCTCTTCCACCCGGGCCGCGCCGCGCACCAGCCGGGCATTGGCGTCCACTGCCGTGGCCAGCCCGGCGCTCAACTGTTGCCCGCCTTCGACCAGTTCACCGGCAGCGGCCGCCACCCGCTCTCCCACAAAGGGGATCGCCGCGGCTTCCTGCTGCATCTGCTGCGCCCCCTCCGTCAAGCGGCGGGCCCCGGTCTGCAACTGCTCCAGGCCGGCGCCCATCTCGCGCTGACGCGCGACCAGACGCTGCGTTCCGTCCTTCAGCGTCTTGAGTTCGGCTTCGGGCGGCAGACGTTCCTCCATCGCGCGTATACCGGCGCCGACCTGTTTGAAACCGTTGGCCAGTTGCCGGCCTGTGGCGCTGTAGCGCGCCACGCCGTCGCTGTAAGCCCCTGCACCGGTACGCAGCTGCACCACGCCGGCCTTGAGCTGGTCTAGGCTTTTGCCGGAGCCATCGGCCGACAACAGCACCTGCTCCCAGCGCTTTTCGTTCAAGGTCTCGTTGACCTGATGTCCCAGGTCCACGGCGAAACGTCGCGCCATGCCGGCAGCCGCATAGTTGTTACCCTCGGAGAGCACCACGGTGACGGTGCCGGCGCCGGCGTATACGCCCGGCACGGCGTTGGCGCTGAAGTCGCGCGGAATGATGACCGCAAAGGCGAGCTGACCGAGCTTGACCGCCTGCCGCGCCGCCTCGGCATCGGCGAACTCGCGAAAACTGAAGGTGCCGGACTGCTTGAGTTCCTGGGTGAGTTCCGCGCCCACGTTGACCAAACGCTCGCCGTAGCGATAGCCCGCATCCTGGTTGACCAGGCCCACCGGCAAATGGCTGGTCTTGGCATTCGGATCCCAGACGCTGGTGAGGTAGATCAGCGCATACACCGCAGGTACCAGCGCAATCGCCAGCGTGGCCAAGCCCAGGCGACGGAAACGCCGAAACAGCGCCAGATCGGTACGGACGATCTGCCAGAAAGCATGCAGGAAGGAGCGCCGGACGTTCGTGGAACGCATGGAGGGAATTGTGCAGGCTTTCCGGTCATGACACTGTCCCGGCAAGGCGCCCGCGCAGCAGCTTTACACAACTTCACCCGGGCGCATGCACACGGCCTGAACACGCCATGCGCTAGGCGAGCCGCTCCAGGATCAGCACTGCAAAAAAACCGCCGGCCGCAAGCAAGGTCCATTTCAGCGTGAGCAGACCCCAGCGCCTGAAGTGCGGCCGGCCGGTGCCGGCATAGAAGGCAAAGCAGACCGCTGCGCCGAGCAGCAGCAGAAGGATGAGCCAACGAAACAGCAGCATGTACCTACCTCGCGCGGACAACACGCCACCGGAGCGCCCCGAGGCGGGTCAGCCCCCTTGGTCGGCGGCAACCCGTGCACCGGCGGGCGGGGGCCATATCACCAGGCACGCGCCGGCTGCGCAAAGCCGGCGGGGGCGAGCTTCTCGTTGTCGAAGGTCACCGTTTCCCAGGCGTCGGTACGCTGCAGCAGTTCGCGCAGCAGCTTGTTGTTCAGCGCATGGCCGGAGCGGAAGGCGCTGTAGGCCGCCAGCAGCGGCTTGCCCAGGATGTAGAGATCACCCATGGCGTCGAGGATCTTGTGCTTGACGAACTCATCGTCGTAGCGCAGGCCCCCGGCATTGAGCACTTTGTAGTCGTCCATCACGATGGCGTTGTCCAGCCCGCCGCCCAGGGCCAGGCCGTTGGCCCGCATCATCTCTACGTCCTTCGTGAAACCGAAGGTGCGGGCGCGCGCAATGTCACGCGAGTAATTGTTCCGACTCATGTCGAATTCGACACGTTGGCCGGTGGAGTCCACCGCCGGATGGCTGAAATCGATCTCGAAGTTGAGTTTGTAGCCGTGGTATGGATCGAGCCGGGCCCACTTCTGGTTGGCGCCCTCCCCCTCGCGCACTTCGATCGGCTGGGTAATGCGGATAAAGCGGCGCGGTGCATTCTGCAGCGCGATGCCGGCGCTTTGCAGCAGGAAAACGAACGAGGCGGCAGAGCCATCGAGGATGGGCACCTCTTCGGCCGTGATGTCCACGTACAGGTTGTCGATGCCCAGTCCTGCACAGGCCGACATCAGATGCTCCACCGTATGCACCTTGGCCCCGCCGTTCGACAGGGTGGAGGCCAGCCGCGTATCGCTGACCGCCATCGCCGACACCGGAATGTCCACCGGCTGCGGCAGATCGACACGGCGAAACACTATGCCCGAGTCCGGCTGCGCCGGCCGCAACGTGATCTCGACCCGCTGGCCACTGTGCAGGCCGACGCCCACGGCACGGGTCAGGGATTTCAGAGTTCTTTGCTGCAGCATGGACGAGATTTTAAGTGGGCAGGCACTTCCCCGCCCCGAAAGGATATTTATGAGATTGATAGCCCGCGATTGACGGGATGACCAGCGTCGCGAGCGGCCCCAGGTGAGTCCGAGGAGCGGAGCCGTACTTGGGTACGGCGAGCACCGCAGGATTCAGATGGGGGTCGCGCAGCAGCTGGGCACCCGTCAATCGGCTTGTTTTCGCAGGAAAGCCGGGATCTCGAAATCGTCCATCCCGCCCGACGACAACGCATCCACCTTGGCCGCGGCCTGGGTCCGGTTGGTACGCCAGACGCTGGGCGTGGCCATGGTCTGGTAATCCGGCTGCGGCACGCTAGGCGCCACCGGCGGCGCCATCATGCCGGCGCCTGCGGCGGGTGCGGTCACGCCGCCCACCGGCGTGTTGAGCGTGGGCACCTGGAACGGCACGTTGTCGGTGCCGGTGCGCAGCACCTGCAGCGGCGGCGCGGTGCGGCGCATGCCCTGGCGCGACAGACCGGTGGCCACCACGGTGACACGGATGTCATCGCCCAGCGCGTCGTCGTAGGCGGTGCCGTAGATCACATGCGCATCCGGCGACGCATAGGCGCGGATGGTGTTCATCGCCAGCTTGGACTCGGACAGCTTCAGGCTGCCCTTGGCGGCGGTGATCAGCACCAGCACGCCCTTAGCGCCGGAGAGGTCGATGCCCTCCAGCAGCGGGCAGGCCACGGCCTGCTCGGCGGCGATGCGGGCGCGGTCCGGGCCATTGGCCACCGCAGTGCCCATCATGGCCTTGCCGGGCTCGCCCATCACGGTGCGCACGTCTTCGAAGTCCACGTTCACATGGCCCGGCACGTTGATGATTTCGGCAATGCCGCCCACGGCGTTCTTCAGCACGTCGTTGGCATGGGCGAAGGCCTCGTCCTGCGTCACGTCTTCGCCCAGCACGTCCAGCAGCTTCTCGTTGAGCACCACGATCAGCGAATCGACATTGGCTTCCAGTTCGGACAGACCGCTGTCGGCGTTGGTCATGCGGCGGCCGCCCTCCCAATCGAAGGGCTTGGTCACCACGCCCACGGTCAGGATGCCCATGTCCTTGGCCACGCGCGCGATCACCGGCGCAGCACCGGTGCCGGTGCCGCCGCCCATGCCGGCGGTGATAAACAGCATGTGGGCGCCAGCAATGGCGGCGCGGATGTCGTCCTCGGCGATCTCGGCCGCCTCACGGCCCTTCTCCGGCTTGCTGCCGGCACCCAAGCCGCTGTTGCCGAGCTGGATCACCTTGTGCGCGCTGCTGCGCGTGAGTGCCTGCGCGTCCGTGTTGGCGCAGATGAACTCCACGCCCTGCACTTCGCTGGCAATCATGTGCTCCACGGCGTTGCCGCCGCCGCCCCCGACCCCGATCACCTTGATCTGGGTGCCCTGGTTGAAGCTCTCGTCTTCAATCATTTCGATGCTCATTGTGTTTCTCCTGTAATGCAGTTGCCTTTGATTTCTGTGCGGTATTCCGGGTGAGGTCGGCATGTGGGTGGGCCGGTCCAGCGCCATCGCTGATGGGGGCTGCCGCGTGCGAGCCAGAGCTTGTGCGTCATGGACATGGTCAGAAGTTCCCGATGAACCAGTCCTTGACGCGGCCCATGGCCGTCTTCATGGAACCGTTTTTCTGTGCCACCTTGAAGCCCCGCATGCGCGCCATGCGGGCTTCCTCGAGCAGGCCCATGACGGTGGCGGCACGCGGCTGCGCCACCATGTCCGACAGGGCACTGGAATACTTGGGCACGCCACGGCGCACCGGCTTGAGGAAGATGTCTTCGCCGAGTTCCACCATGCCCGGCATGATGGAGCTGCCGCCGGTGAGCACGATGCCGGAGGACAGCACCTCCTCGCAGCCCGATTCGCGCAGCACCTGATGCACGAGCGAAAAGATTTCCTCAATGCGCGGCTCGATCACGCCGGCCAGCGCCTGGCGGCTGAGCATGCGCGGGCCACGGTCGCCCAGGCCCGGCACTTCCACCTGTACCTCCGGGTCGGCCAGCAGCTGCTTGGCGTAGCCGCTTTCCACCTTGATGTCCTCGGCGTCCTTGGTCGGCGTGCGCAGCGCCATGGCGATGTCGCTGGTGATCAGGTCGCCGGCGATCGGGATCACCGCCGTGTGGCGGATGGCGCCGTTGGTGAAGATCGCCACGTCAGTAGTGCCGGCACCGATGTCGACGCAGGCCACGCCGAGCTCCTTCTCGTCCTCGGTCAGCACCGACAGGCTGGATGCGAGCGGGTTGAGCATCAGCTGCTCGACTTCCAGGCCGCAGCGGCGCACGCACTTGATGATGTTCTCGGCTGCGCTCTGCGCGCCGGTGACGATGTGCACCTTCGCCTCCAGCCGGATGCCGCTCATGCCGATGGGCTCGCGCACGTCCTGCCCGTCGATGATGAATTCCTGCGGCTCCACCAGCAACAGACGCTGGTCGGTCGAGATGTTGATGGCCTTGGCGGTTTCCACCACACGCGCGACGTCGGCCGCCGTCACCTCACGGTCCTTCACCGCCACCATGCCGCTGGAGTTGATGCCGCGGATGTGGCTGCCGGTAATGCCGGTGTAGACGCGGGTGATCTTGCAATCGGCCATCAGCTCGGCCTCTTTCAGGGCCTGCTGGATGCTCTGCACAGTGGCATCGATGTTCACCACCACCCCGCGCTTCAAGCCGTTGCTCGGCGCCACGCCGAGGCCGGCGAGCTTGAGTTCACCATTGGGCAACACCTCGGCCACCACCGCCATCACCTTGGCGGTGCCGATGTCCAGCCCGACAACCAGGTCTTTGTACTCTTTTGCCATATGCGGTCCTGTGTGTCTGTATTACTCGCTCTGTCGTTCTTTATTTCTTCGTTGCTTTCGCCGTCTCGGGCAGCACGGTGCTGACACCCCGCAGCCGGATGGCATAGCCACCCTGGTGCCGCAGGTCGGCCGATTCCAGCGCCGTGACGGTGCGCCCGTAACGGCCGCTCACCTGCGTCATGGTCTGCAGGAAGCGCTGCGTGCGGGCCACCACATCCGGTTCGCCCTCCCGCCCGAGTTCGATCACCGCGCCGGTGTCCAGGCGGGCGCGCCAGCTGCCCCGCCCGGTCAGTTCCAGCGTCTCGATGGACAGGTCCTTGGCCTCGAACAGCGGCTGCAGCGCCCGGTACATGGCGAGCACCTGGGCCGACTGGCCTTGCGGCCCCTCCAGGTGCGGCAGCGCGTCCTGCTCGACTTCGCCGGTGTTGGCCTCGAACACCTCCCCATAGCTGTTGACCAGCGTCGAATCGCCCTCATCGCCCCAGTAGCCGACGGCCTGGTGCTCCTGCAGGATGACCCGCAAGCGGTTGGGGAACTCGCGCCGCACAACGGCGCGTCGCACCCAGGGCATGGATTCGAAAGCGGCCCGCGCGGCCTTCAGGTCGATGGTGAGGAAGGTGCCCTTGAGCTGCGGCGCCACATTGGCCCGTAGCGTGAGCGCGTTGTTGTGGTTGACGTCACCGGTCACCGTCACGCCGCGGATGGCGAACACCGGGTGCGCCATGGCCCAGCCTGCCGCCGCGCTCAGCGCCAGCAACACGAACGCAACCAGCAGCAGGCTGGCCACCACGTTCATGAGGCGGACGTCGAGCGGGATGGGCAGGTTGTGGGTCATCCCTGCTCCTGCGGATGGTCGAGCGTGGCAGCCTGCAGCAGCTGCACGCACAGGTCTTCGTAGCTGATGCCGGCGGCGCGTGCCGACATCGGCACCAGTGAATGCCCGGTCATGCCGGGTGCGGTGTTGATCTCCAGCAGGTAGGGCCGGCGGCTACGGGCATCGATCATCACATCGGCCCGGGCCCAGCCGCGGCAGCCCAGCACGCTGTAGGCCTGGAGCACCAGCTGCTGGATCTGCGCCTCTTCGCCATCCGGCAGGCCGCAGGGCACGAGGTACTGCGTGTCGTCGGTGAAGTACTTGTTCTGGTAGTCGTAGTTGCCATCCGGCGCCACGATGCGGATCACCGGCAGCGCGCGCGCCTGGGCGCCACTGCCCAGCACCGGCACCGTCACCTCGTCACCGCTGATGAACTGTTCGCACAGCACCTGCTCGTCCTCCTGCGCGGCGCGTGCGTAGGCCGCATCGCATTCGTCGAGCGACTGCACCTTGGTCAGACCGATCGACGAGCCCTCGCGCGCCGGCTTGACGATCATCGGACTGCCCAGTTCGACAAATGCGGCGCGCGTGGCCTCGGCGCTGGCCACCCGTTTCCAGGCCGGCGTCGGCAGTCCTTCCGAGCGCCAGATGCGCTTGGTCATCACCTTGTCGATGGCGATGGACGATGCCATCACACCTGAGCCGGTGTAGGGGACGCCCAGCAGTTCCAGCGCCCCCTGCACCGTGCCGTCTTCACCGAAGCGGCCATGCAGCGCAATGAAGCAGCGCGCAAATCCGTCGCGCTTGAGCTCACCCAGATCACGATGCGCCGGATCGAAGGGGTGGGCATCCACCCCACGCGACTGCAGCGCCTTGAGCACACCGGTACCCGACATGATCGAAATGTCGCGCTCGGCGGACGCCCCGCCCATCAGCACCGCTACTTTCCCCAGATTCACTTGGTCCTCACTCACTTCTGTCCTGCGCCTTGCAGCGCCACCACCTTGGCGGGCACGCCTCCGATGGAGCCGGCCCCCATGCACATCACCACGTCGCCGTCCCGCGCGTTGTCCGTTATCGCCTGCGGCATCGCGGCGATGTCATCCACGAACACCGGCTCCACCTTGCCCGCCACGCGCAGCGCGCGCGCCAAGGCGCGGCCGTCGGCGGCCACGATGGGCGCTTCGCCGGCCGCATAGACCTCGGCCAGCAGCACGGCATCGGCCTCGCCGATGACCTTGACGAAATCCTCGAAACAGTCGCGCGTGCGCGTGTAGCGGTGCGGCTGAAAGGCCAGCACCAGGCGCCGGCCCGGGAAGGCGCCACGCGCGGCTGCCAGCGTGGCCGCCATCTCCACCGGGTGGTGGCCGTAGTCGTCGATCAGCGTGAAGCTGCCGCCGCTCTTCGCTGCCACTTCGCCGTAGCGCTGGAAGCGCCGGCCCACGCCCTTGAATTCGGCCAGCGCCTTGAGCAGCGCCGCGTCGGGAATGTCGAGCTCCGCCGCGACCGCAATCGCCGACAGGGCGTTGAGCACGTTGTGGCGACCCGGCAGGTTGAGCACCACGTCCAGGTCCGGTAGCACCACCCCGTTGCGGCGCTGCACGGTGAAGTGCATCTGGCCACCGATAGCGCGCACATTGAGCGCCCGCACCTGGGCGCCTTCGTTCATGCCATAGCTGGTGATGGGGCAGTTCACCTCGCTGGCGATCTCGCGCACCGCGGCATCATCGGTACACAGGATGGCCGTGCCATAGAAGGGCATGCGGTGCAGAAAATCGACGAAGGCCTTTTTCAGGTTGCCGAAGTCATGGCCGTAGGTCTCCATGTGGTCGGCGTCGATGTTGGTCACGACCGCCATCACCGGCAGCAGGTTGAGGAAGGAGGCGTCGCTTTCATCGGCCTCAACCACGATGTAGTCACCCTGGCCCAGCCGCGCGTTGGCACCGGCACTGTTCAGACGCCCGCCAATCACGAAGGTCGGGTCCAGCCCGGCCTCAGCCAGCACACTGGCCACCAGGCTGGTGGTGGTGGTCTTGCCGTGCGTGCCGGCAATCGCGATGCCCTGCTTGAGACGCATCAGCTCGGCCAGCATGACGGCACGCGGCACGATCGGGATCTTGCGCTCACGTGCCGCCAGCACCTCGGGGTTATCGGGCTTCACCGCCGTGGAGGTGACCACCGCATCGGCGCCGGCAATGTTCGCCGCTGCATGTCCGACGCGGGTCGTGATGCCCAGCGCGGCCAGGCGCTGCAACGTGGCACTGTCGGCCAGGTCGGAACCAGAGATGACGTAGCCCAGGTTGTGCAGCACCTCGGCAATGCCGGACATGCCGGAGCCGCCCACGCCGACAAAATGAATGTGTTTGATTGCGTGTTTCATCGGCTCAACTCCTCACAGGCGGCAACCACCTGGGCCGTCGCGTCTGTCTTGGCCAGCGTTTTCGCCTTTGCCCCTTGCGCAACGAGCGCAGTACGCTCCGTTTTTTGCAGCAAATCAGCCAAATGCTCAGGGGTCATGTCTTTTTGCGGCAGCAGCTGTCCGGCACCCTGGTCAACCAGGAAGCGGGCGTTGGCGGTCTGGTGGTCGTCCACCGCCGCCGGGAAGGGCACAAACACCGCCGCCGCGCCAACCGCCGCGATCTCGGTCACGGTGCTGGCACCGGCACGGCAGACGATCAGGTCGGCATCGGCAAAGGCCTGCGCGGTGTCCTCGATGAAGGGCGTCAACTCGGCCTCGACGCCCGCCGCGGCGTAGTTGGCTCGCAGCGCATCGATCTGCTTGGCGCCGCTCTGGTGCGTCACCCGCGGACGTCGCTCAGGCGGGATCAAGGCGAGTGCCTGCGGCACGATGTCGTTGAGGGCCTTGGCGCCCAGACTACCGCCAACCACCAGCAGGCGCAGTGGGCCGCTGCGACCGGCAAAACGTGCGGCCGGCTCCGGCTGCTGCAGGAAGGGCGCGCGCAAGGGATTGCCGACCCAGAGCGCTCCCTTGAGCGCGCCGGGGAAGGCCGTGAAGACACGGTCCGCCACACCGGCCAGCACCTTGTTGGCCATGCCGGCCACCGAGTTCTGCTCGTGCAGCACCAGCGGCTTGCCGAGCAAGACGCCCATCAGGCCGGCCGGGAAAGTGATGTAGCCGCCCAGGCCCACCACCACGTCCGGCCGCACACGACGGATGACCTGGATGCTCTGCCAAAAGGCCTTGAGCAGACGCAGCGGCAGCAAGGCCAGCGTGGTCAGGCCCTTGCCGCGCACGCCGGAAAAGTCGATGGTCTCGAAGGGGAAGCCGCGCGGTGGCACGAGCGTCGCCTCCATGCCGCTGGCATTGCCCAGCCAGTGAACGCGCCAGCCGCGCTCGCGTAAGGCCTCGGCGACGGCCAAGCCCGGGAAGATGTGGCCACCGGTACCGCCCGCCATGATCAGCGCGCACTTGCTCATACGCGCCCCCCATGCATCAGCCATGCCGCGTGCCGCGCCATGCAGCGCTCCGCGCCGTGCCGATTTTGATGAAACAGACAACTCATACACGGCCTCCGTGCATGAGTTGTCTGTTTTCATAGTCAATGCGCAGCACGACGGCGATCGCCACCAGGTTCATCAGGATGGCCGAGCCGCCGTAGCTCATCAGCGGCAGGGTCAGGCCCTTGGTCGGCAAGGCGCCCAGGTTCACGCCCATGTTGATGAAGGCCTGGAAGCCGATCCACACACCCACACCCTGCGCCACCAGGCCGGCGAACACGCGGTCCAAGGCAATTGCCTGGCGGCCGATGTGCATGATGCGGCGCGTCAGCCACAGGAACAGCACGATGACAGTCAACACGCCGATGAAGCCGAACTCCTCACCGATCACCGCCAGCAGGAAGTCGGTGTGGGCTTCCGGCAGCCAGTGCAGCTTCTCCACGCTGCCACCGAGGCCGACGCCAAAGACCTCGCCGCGTCCGATGGCGATCAGCGAGTGCGACAGCTGGTAGCCCTTGCCCAGGGCGTGCTTTTCGTCCCAGGGGTTCAGGTAGGCAAAAATGCGCTCACGCCGCCATTCGCTGAAGGCGATCATCATGCTGAAGGCCACCACCAGCACGGCGGCGATCAGGAAGAACATGCGGGCGTTGACGCCGCCCAGGAACAGGATGCCCATGGCGATCACCGCGATCACCATGAAGGCGCCCATATCGGGCTCGGCCAGCAGCAGCAGGCCGACCACCGCCACCGCCACGCCCATGGGCAGCACAGCGCGGAAGAAGCGTTCCTTCACGTCCATCTTGCGCACCATGTAGTCCGCGGCATAGAGCAGCACCGCAAACTTGGCCAGCTCGGAGGGCTGGAAGTTCATGATGCCCAGCGCGATCCAGCGCCGCGCGCCGTTGACGCCCTTGCCGATGCCGGGAATCAGCACCGCGATCAGCAGCACCAGCGAGATGACGAACAGCCAGGGTGCCAGCTTCTCCCAGGTCTCCACCGGCACCTGGAAGGCCACCAGCGCGGCGACGAAGGCGACCAGCAGCGACACCATGTGCCGCGTCAGAAAGTGGGTGTGGGCATAACGGGCGAACTTCGGGTTGTCCGGCATCGCGATGGAGGCGGAATACACCATCACCAGTCCCCAGACCAGCAGCGCCACGCAGACCCAGACCAAGGCCTGGTCGAAACCGGCCATGCGTACCGGCGCGCTGCCTGCACCGCCGCCCCGCATACCGCCCAGCCGCACCGGCAAGGCATCGCCCGCCGGGCGCCCCATGCCGCCCAGCCAGCCGGTCAAGCGCTGTGCCAAGCTGCTCACGCCATGCCCCCTTCCGCCACGCCGGCGTCCTGCGCCAGCGCCCGAACGGCCTCGACGAAGACGTGCGCACGATGTTCGTAGTTGTCGAACATGTCGAAGCTGGCACAGGCTGGCGACAGCAACACGGCATCGCCCGCATGCGCACGCTGGCTGGCCAGCTGCACCGCCTGTGGCAGGGTGGCGGCGTCCAGCACAGGCACGCCACAACCGTCCAGCGCGGCGCGGATGGTTGGTGCATCGCGGCCGATCAGCACCACGGCACGTGCATGCCGAGCCACCGGCGCCGCCAGCGGCACAAAGTCCTGCCCCTTGCCCTCGCCACCCAGGATCACGACGATCTTGCGCTCGGCGCCCAGCCCGGTGAGGGCGGCCACGGTGGCGCCGACATTGGTGCCCTTGCTGTCGTCGAAATACTCCACCTCGTTCACGATGGCCACGGGTTCGACGCGGTGCGGCTCACCGCGGTACTCGCGCAGGCCGTACAGCATGCTTCCCAGGCTGCAGTCCGCGGCCTGGGCCAGCGCCAGCGCGGCCAGCGCATTGGTGGCGTTGTGCCGCCCGCGGATGCGCAAGGCATCGGCCGGCATGAGGCGCTGCACAAACAACTCCACCTCTTCGCCACGCTTGCGTTTCTGTGTTTCGTCCGCTTCCATGGCCCGCACCAGCCAGGCCATGCCGTTGACGATCTCGATACCGAAGTCGCCCGGGCGCTGCGGCATTTCCAAGCCAAACGTCACGTACTCACGCCACTGCGGCTTCTGCAGCTTCACCCGCACTGGCTCGGGCAGCATGGCCATCACAGCCGGGTCGTCCCGATTGAGCACCAGCAGGCCCTTCTCGCCGAAGATCCGGGCCTTGGCCGCACCGTAAGCCGCCATGCTGCCATGCCAGTCCAGATGGTCCTGGCTCAGATTCAGCACCACCGCCGCGGTGGGCTCGAAGCCTTGCACACCCTCAAGCTGGAAGCTGGACAGTTCCAGCACCCACACCTCGGGCAAGGTGGCGGCGTCGAGGTGCTGGGCCAAGGTATCGAGCAGCGTGGGGCCGATGTTGCCGGCCACTGCCACCGTCTTGCCGGCATGCGCAACCAGCTGGCCGGTCAGTGCCGTCGTCGTCGTCTTGCCATTGGTGCCGGTGATGGCCAGCACCTTGGGGGCATAACCACGCTCCGCCTGCAGCGTGCGCAGCGCATGGGCAAACAGATCCAGTTCGCCGCCGACCCACAAGCCGATGGCCTGCGCCGCCTGCCAGACCGGTGCCACCGTGGCCGGCGACAGGCCCGGGCTCTTGAAGACAGCACGGTAAGCCCCGCCCTCGACCAGCGTCGCATCGAGGGCGCCGCTGCGAAACGCCACCTCAGGCAGTTCGCTGCGCAGGGTCGCCAGTTGCGGCGGGGCCTCGCGCGTGTCGGCCACGGTCACCTGGGCGCCTTGGCGCACGCACCAGCGTGCCATGGCCAGCCCGGATGCGCCAAGACCGAGAATGAGCACCGGCTGAGCCTGCAGCGGTGACACCGGCGTTTCCTGGGTGTCTGTATCCGGTTCATTCGTCTCGGCCGCTGTTTCGACCACTGCTGGAGCGGCATCGCCCTCCACTGGCGCGGCCGGTACCTCAGGCGCACCGGCGACGGCGTCGGGCGCACTCACCTCGGCAAACAGCTGCGCCACGAAGGCTGCAGCGTCGCGCGCGGCAGTCAGGGTCTGCGGCAAGGGTTTGTGGCCCTTGGCGGGGGCGTCGGTCGCCACAGCTGCCTGGGGCTGCGCTGCATCATTCGCGGGCAACACCTCCGGCACAGTCGTTTCAGCGTCAGTGGATTCGGGTGCGGGTCGAACCTCTTCTGTCGGCACAGACGCCAAGGCCTCAGCGGCCGGCTCGGCGGGTACGCGCAGCGCCTCCGACTCCTCGGCCGGCGGAGTACCCGCCGTCACCGAGAACTCGCTGGCCTGCTCGGGATGCGACACCGGCACCGCCAGCCGCAGCTCGGCCTCGGGCGGCGCCGGCTCGATGCCAGGAGGAAGGGACTCGTTCTCGTTCATCGCAGTTTCAGGGTCGACAGGCCGATCAGGCACAGCAGCATGGTGATGATCCAGAAGCGCACCACCACCTGCGTTTCCTTCCAGCCGCTCTTTTCGAAGTGGTGGTGCAGCGGCGCCATCTTCAGGATGCGCCGGCCCTCGCCGTATTTCTTCTTCGTGTACTTGAAGTACGTCACCTGCAGCATCACCGACAGCGCCTCGACCACGAAGATGCCGCCCATGATGGCCAGCACGATTTCCTGCCGCACGATCACCGCGATCGTGCCAAGCGCACCGCCTAGCGCCAGCGCGCCGACGTCACCCATGAACACCTGGGCCGGGTGAGCGTTGAACCAGAGGAAAGCGAGGCCGGCACCGGCCATGGCAGCGCAGAAGATCAGCAGCTCACCCGAGCCCGGGATGTGGGGGAAAAACAGGTATTTGGAATAGACCGCACTGCCGGTCACGTAGGCAAACACGCCCAGCGCCGAACCCACCATCACCACCGGCATGATGGCCAGACCGTCCAGACCGTCCGTCAGGTTGACCGCATTGCTGGCGCCCACGATGACGAGGTAGGTCATGATCACGAAGCCGAACACCCCCAGCGGGTAGCTGACCTCCTTGATGAAGGGCAACAGCAGGCCCGCCTTGGGCGGCAGGTCCACATCGAAGCCGGAGCGCACCCAGGTGATGAACAGCTCCAGCACGCGCAGGTTGTTGCTCTCGGAGATGCTGAACACCAGATAGAGCGCCGCCACCAAGCCGATGAGCGACTGCCAGAAGTACTTTTCGCGCGAGCGCATGCCTTCGGGGTCCTTGTTGACCACCTTGCGCCAGTCATCGACCCAGCCGATGGCGCCGAAGCCCAGCGTGACCAGCAGCACGATCCAGACAAAACGGTTGGAAAGGTCGAACCACAGCAGCGTGGCGATCGCGATGGCCAGCAGGATCAGCACACCACCCATGGTGGGCGTACCGCTCTTGGACAGGTGCGTCTCCATGCCGTAGCCACGCACCGGCTGGCCGATCTTGAGCTCGGTCAGGCGCCGGATCACGTAGGGGCCGGCGAACAGGCCGATCAGCAAAGCGGTCAACGCCGCCATGACGGCGCGGAAGGTGAGGTACTGGAACACGCGGAAGAATCCGAATTCCGGTGACAGGGTTTGCAGCCACTGGGCGAGGCTAAGCAGCATGGTGTTCTTCCTTGTTCTGTTGCGCCCGCGCCGTGATGACCTGCACCACGCGCTCCATGCGCATGAAACGCGAGCCTTTGACCAGCACGCTGCGCACATCCGGCAGGGTGCTGAGCACAGCCGTGTTCAGCGTCTCGATATCCGTGAAATGGCAACCGCGGCCGGCCTGGGGCGCGAACTGGCGCACCGCCACCGCGGACTGCTCACCCAGGGCGAACAGCATCTCGATGCCCCGCTCGCGCGCGTAGGTGCCCACTTCCGCATGAAAGCGCGGGCCCTCGGCACCGACCTCGCCCATGTCGCCCAGCACCAGCAGGCGCGGCCCGGGCAGGCCGGCCAGCACGTCGATGGCCGCGCGCACCGAGTCGGGGTTGGCGTTGTAGCTGTCGTCCACCAGTGTCAGCGTGCGCCCCGCCAGCTCGACCGCCAGGGCGCGCGAGCGGCCCTTGACCGGCTCGAACGCCTCCAGGCCGCGCGCAATCTCGGCCAGCGGCACGCCGGCAGCCAGCGCACAGGCCGCGGCGGCCAATGAGTTCTTGACGTTGTGCAGCCCGGCCACATGCAGGGTATAGGTCAGCGGGCCGGCCGGTGTGCGCGCCTGCACCTGCCAGGCAATGCCGGTCCACGTCGGGGGGACGCAGGTCACGTCGGCCGCCTGCGGATCGGACGTGATGGCGAAGGTCAGCTGCGGACGTGACCCGGCCAACGCCTGCCACAGCGGGGTGTAGGTATCGTCGGCCGGGAACACCGCCGTGCCGCTGGGGCCCAGCGCTTCGATCACCGCACCGTTCTCGCGTGCCACCGCCTCGATGGTGGCCATGAACTCCTGGTGCTCGCGTTGCGCGTTGTTGACCAACGCCACCGTTGGCTGGGCGATACCGGCCAGCACGGCGATCTCGCCCGGATGGTTCATACCGAGTTCGACCACTGCCACTTCATGGCCCGCGCGCAGACGCAGTGCCGTCAGCGGCACACCGATTTCGTTGTTCAAATTTCCCTCGGTGGCCAGCATGGCCTGCGGCTTCCAGGCCCGCAGGATGAACGCGATCATCTGCGTCACCGTGGTTTTGCCGTTGCTGCCGGTCACCGCGACCAGCGGCAGCTTGAACTGGGCACGCCAGCCGGCCGCCAGCTGCCCGAGGGCGCGCGTGCTGTCAGCCACCACCAGGCCGGGCAGGCCGGTGGCACGCAGCGCCTCAGCGTTGCTGCACAGCGCGGCCACCGCCCCCTTGAAGCGAGCCTCGCCCAGGAAGTCGTTGGCGTCGAAGCGCTCGCCTTTGAGCGCCACGAACAGGTCACCCGGCTGCAGCGTACGGGTGTCGGTGTGCACCCGTTGCAGCGCCACGGCGCCATCGCCCACCAGTTGCGCGCCGGCCACCCACTGGGCCGCCTGCTGCAAGGTCATCATGGTGTTCATGCCTGCCCTCCCTGTGGACGTGCCGCACGGCTCTGCAAGGCCCGCTGTACCTCGGCACGGTCGGAGAACGGCTGACGCACGCCAGCCGTTTCCTGGTAGTCCTCGTGACCCTTGCCCGCCACCAGCACGATGTCCTGCGCCGCCGCCTGCTGCACGGTATCGGCGATGGCCCGGGCGCGATCGCCCTGCACGCTGACCGCACGATGGCCTTCGAGCCCGAGCAGGATCTGGCTGATGATGGCTTCCGGCTTTTCGCCCCTAGGGTTGTCGCTGGTCAACACCACCTGGTCGGCATGCTGGCCGGCCATGGCCCCCATGAGCGGGCGCTTGATCGGATCGCGGTCACCGCCGCAGCCGAAGACGCACCAGAGTTGGCCGCCGCGCTGCGCCGCCAGTGGGCGCAGCGCCCGCAGCACCTGCGCCAGCGCATCCGGCGTGTGGGCATAGTCCACCACCACCAGCGGCAGCGCGTCTCCGCCCTGGCACTCCATGCGACCCGGCACCGGGTGCAGGTCGCGGCAGGCTGCCACCGCGTCGCTCAGCGGCACGCCCAAGGTGCGCATGGCGGCAATCACGCCCAGCAGATTGCTGACGTTGTAGCTGCCGACCACCTGCGTCGCGAGGTCGCAGGCCACATCACCCTCCACCACGGTGAAGCGCAGGCCTTGACCCTCGAAACGAATGTCACGTGCGCACAGGCGCGCCGGTTCGGCACGACAGGACACGGTCCACAGGTCAAGCGCACGGCCGGCCAGTTGTGCCGCCAGCTCAGCGCCCTTCTCGTCGTCGATGTTGACCACCGCGGCGCGCAGGCCGGGCCAGTCAAACAAGGCCGCCTTGGCCTGCCAGTAGGCCGCCATGCTGCCGTGGTAGTCCAGATGGTCTTGGGTGAAATTGGTGAAGATGGCGGTGCAGATGCGCGTACCGTCGAGTCGCCGCTCTTCGATGCCAATCGACGAGGCTTCGATGGCACAGGCCTGCAGGCCCTCGTCGACAAAACGGCGGAAGGTCTGCTGCAGCAGCACCGGATCGGGCGTGGTCAGGCCCGTGCTCACCACGCCGCCGGCCGACCCCGGACCGGGCGCGCGCCCGATGCCGAGCGTGCCGATCAGCCCACATGGCATGGCCGGCTGCAACGCCGACAAGGCCTGGGCCAGCCACCAACTGGTCGAGGTCTTGCCGTTGGTGCCGGTCACCGCCAGCACGCTGAGCTGCTGCGACGGCTGCTCGTAGTAAGCCGCCGCGATCGGGCCGCTGGCCGCTTTCAGCCCTGCATAGCTGGCCACCACGTCGCTGGTGAAGCCGTAGTGCTCGGCGCCAGAGCGTTCGACCAGGCAGGCGGCTGCCCCCTGCGCCAGCGCGGACGCAACATACTGGCGGCCATCAGTGGCCGCGCCCGGCCAGGCAATGAAACCATCGCCTGCCGACACCTTGCGGCTGTCGGTCTGCAGGCCGCCACGGACCTGCTGGCGCAACCAGTCGGCCGCCTGGGCTGGGGTCTGGAGCGCGACCATCAGAAGCTTTCCTCCACCGACTGCGCCACGATCTGCGGTTTGACCGCCATGTCAGGCTGCACGCCCATCATGCGCAGCGTCTGCTGCACCACTTCGCTGAACACCGGCGCCGCCACGGCGCCGCCGTAGTACTGGCCGGCACTAGGCTCGTCGATCATCACCGCCACGATGATGCGGGGCTTGTCGATCGGCGCCATGCCGGTGAACCAGGCCCGGTACTTGTTGCTGGCGTAGGCACGCCCGATCTGCTTGTGCGCCGTACCCGACTTGCCGCCGACCGAGTAACCCACGGTCTGCGCCTTCGGGCCGGTGCCACCCGGACCGGCCGCCATCTGCAGCATCTTGCGCACCTGCGCCGCGGTCTGCGGCGACAGCACCTGCACGCCCACCACCGGCTCGCTGCTCTTGAGGATGGTGGCGGGAATGATCTGGCCGTCGTGCGCGAACACCGTGTAGGAGCGCGCCATCTGAAACAGCGAGGCCGACAGGCCGTAGCCATAGGACATGGTGGCCTGCTCTACCGGCCGCCACGACTTGTAGGGCCGCAACCGGCCCGACGCCACGCCGGGGAAGCTGATCTGCGGTTTCTGGCCGAAGCCGGCGGCCGCGAACAGCTCCCACATCTCGCGCGGCTGCATCTGCATGGCGAGCTTGACGGTACCGACGTTGCTCGACTTCTGCAGCACCTCTTCCACCGTCAACACACCGTGCGGGTGAGCGTCGGAGATGGTGGAGCCGGTGATCTGGATCTTGCCCGGCGCGGTCTGGATCGGCGTGCTCGGCTTCACACGGCCGGTCTCCAGCGCCAGGCCGACGGTGAACGGCTTCATGGTCGAACCCGGCTCGAACACGTCGGTCAGGGCGATGTTGCGCAATTGCGCGCCCGTGAGGTTCTGGCGCTTGTCGGGCACATAACTCGGGTAATTGGCCAGCGCCAGCACCTCGCCATTGACGGCATCGAGCACCACCACACTGCCGGCCTTGGCCTTGTTCTCCAGCACCGCCGACTTGAGTTTCTGGTAGGCGAAGAACTGCACCTTGCTGTCGATCGACAGCTGGATGTCCTTGCCGTCGATCGGCGGCACCTGCTCCCCCACGTCTTCCACCACGCGCCCCAGGCGGTCCTTGATGACACGGCGCGAGCCGGGTTTGCCGGCGAGCGACTTGTCGAACGCCAGCTCCACGCCCTCCTGGCCGTGGTTTTCGACGTTGGCAAAGCCCACCACGTGCGCCGCGGCCTCGCCCTCGGGGTACTTGCGCTTGTATTCCTTGCGCTGGTAGATGCCTTTGATGTTCAGGGCGGCAATCTGCTGCGCCACCGGCTCGTCCACCTGGCGCTTGAGCCAGACAAAGGTCTTGTCCTCGTCGGCCAGCTTCTTGTTCAGCTCCGCCTGCGGCATGCCGAGCAGCTGCGCCAGCTGGCGCAGCTTGGTCTTGACCTCGGGGTCGTCGGTGGCCACGTCTTCGGGAATGGCCCAGATGCTGGGCGCCACCACATTGGAGGCCAACAGCAGGCCATTACGGTCCAGGATACGACCGCGGTTGGCCGGCAGCTCCAGCGTACGCGCAAAGCGCACCTCGCCCTGGCGCTGGAAGAAATCATTGCCCACCACCTGCACGTACGCCGCCCGCGCCGCCAGGCCGCCGAAGCCGATGGCCAGGGCGGCCACGATGAACTTGCTGCGCCACACCGGCGTGCGGCTGGCCAGCAGCGGGCTGGAGGTGTAGAGGATGCTGCGGCTCATTGCACGCGCCCCTGTACCTGCGGTCGGCTGGCGCCCTCGTCGGCGGCCGCGCCGGGGGCGGTGTAATTCACGTAATGCGTGATGGCCGGCGTGGCCACGCGCATCTGCAACTGCTCGCGCGCCAACTTGTCCACGCGCAAGGGCGTGGCTTGGGCGCGCTTGTCGATCTGCAGCTGTTCGCGCTCAGTCTCGATCTTGCGCGCCTCCAGCCGGGCACGGTCGATCTCCGTGTACAGGCGGCGCGACTCGTACTGCACATTGACCAGGAACAGCGCGCTGACGATGACCGCCAGCAGCAGAACGACGTTCAGGCGCGTCATGCGGCTGTCCTCTCTGCCACGCGCATGATGGCGCTGCGGGCGCGGGGGTTGGCGGCCACCTCGGCCTCGCTCGGCTTGATGCGGTCCAGCGCCTTGAGCTTCATCGGCTTCGGTGCGGCAAACGGCGCGCGACGGTCGTACACCTCGCGCGCATGCTGCGCGATGAACTGCTTGACGATGCGGTCTTCCAGCGAATGGAAACTGATCACCACCAGCCGGCCTCCAGGTTGCAGCACATCCAGGCTGGCCTCTAGCGCCGCTTGCAGCTCTTCAAGCTCGGCGTTGATGAAAATCCGAAGAGCCTGAAATGTGCGCGTTGCAGGGTTCTGGCCCGGCTCGCGGGTTTTGACCGTGTCAGCCACGAGCTGGGCCAGCTCGGTGGTGGTTGAAATTGGGCCCCGTTCCTGTCGGCGAGCAACAATCGCCTTTGCAATTTGGCCAGCAAACCGTTCTTCACCGTAGTCACGTATCACCTCCGCGATCTGTCGGGTTTCGGCCGTCGCCAGCCACTGCGCCACGCTCTCGCCGCGCGTGGTGTCCATGCGCATGTCCAGCGGACCTTCGAATCGAAAACTGAAACCACGCCCGGGATCGTCGATCTGCGGCGAACTCACCCCCAGGTCCATCAGCACGCCGGCGGCGCTGGCCGACGGCAACTCGCCCAGCGAGCGAAAGCCCTGGTGGCGAATGGCAAAGCGCGGGTCGGCGATGCGCTGCGCCTCGGCAATCGCCATCGGGTCCTTGTCGAAGGCGATCAGTCGCCCTTGGGGCGACAGCCGGGACAGGATGAGGCGCGAGTGGCCGCCGCGGCCGAAGGTGGCATCGATGTAGGTGCCGTCGGCCGGGGCCGGCTCGCCCGCCTGCGCATCCGGCTTGTTGAATAAGGCTTCGACGGCTTCGTTCAACAAGACGGTGGTGTGTGTCCATGCGGAGTGTTCCACCGTCAACCTTCAGAAGGAGAAATCCTTGAAGACGTCGGGCATCTCGCCCTGCATCGCCTGGGCCTCCTGCGCCTCGTAGGTCGCCTTGTCCCAGAGCTCGAAGTGGTTGCCCATGCCCAGCAGCATGGCGTCCTTGGAGATGCCGGCCGCAGCCCGCAGCTCGGGCGACACCAACACACGGCCGGTGGCATCCATCTCCACATCCATGGCGTTGCCGAGGAAGATGCGCTTCCACCATTGCGCCGCCATGGGCAGCGCCGCGATGCGCTCGCGGAACTTCTCCCACTCGGGGCGCGGGAAGACCATGAGACAGCCGTGCGGGTGCTTGGTGATGGTCAACTGGCCGGCGGCGGTGGCACTGAGCACGTCACGATGCCGGGTCGGCACAGACAGCCGCCCCTTGGCATCCAGACTCAGCGACGAAGCCCCTTGAAACACGACAACCAACCCCTCTCGGACAGAAAAGCCAGATGGCGAAAAGCGCGGAGGCACTTTTCACCACTTAATTCCACTTTTTTGCACTGTAGCAGCAAATTCGCCTGCTGCAAGAGGGGTTACAAGAAAAATTTCAATGAAATCAAGGACTTAGCGCGGTTTTGCAAGGAAATCCGAGGACAAAAACCGTTCTAAATTAAGCACTTAGGAAGTGATGTGAATGTGATGGATGAGGGAGCAACGTCCCCGGCGTTCCTTCACAAAATGTAACGGGAGAGATCCTCGTTGCGGCTCAGGTCGGCCAGGCGGGCGTCGACATAGGCGGCATCCACCACCACGGTCTGTCCGCCCAGGCGCGTCGCATCGAAGCTGACATCGTCCAGCAGGCGCTCCATCACGGTCGCCAGCCGGCGCGCACCAATGTTCTCGGTGCGTTCGTTCACCTCATAGGCAATGTGCGCCAGGCGCGTGATGCCCTCAGGCGTGAACTCGATCGTCACGCCCTCGGTGGCCAGCAGCGCCTGATACTGCCTGACCAACGAGGCATGGGTTTGCGTCAGGATGGCTTCGAAGTCCTGCACTGAGAGTGACTGGAGTTCGACGCGGATCGGAAAACGCCCCTGCAATTCGGGGATCAGGTCGCTCGGCTTGCTCAGATGAAAGGCGCCGGAGGCGATGAACAGGATGTGGTCAGTCTTGAGCATGCCGTACTTGGTGGACACGGTCGTGCCCTCCACCAGCGGTAACAGGTCGCGCTGCACGCCCTGGCGCGAGACCTCAACACCACTGCCCTCGCTGCGCGAGGTGACCTTGTCGATCTCGTCGATGAAGACGATGCCGTTCTGCTCGGCGTTGGCCAATGCCTGGACCTTGATCTCTTCCTCGTTGACCAGCTTGGCGGCCTCCTCGTCGACCAGCAGCTTCATCGCCTCGGCAATCTTGAGCTTGCGCGTCTTGCGCTTACCAGCACCCATCTGGCCGAACAGGCCACGCAGCTGCTCGCTCATCTCCTCCATGCCGGGCGGCGCCATGATCTCCAGCTGCGGCCGCGGCTCAGCCAGGTCGAGTTCGATCTCACGCTCGTCGAGCAGGCCCTCGCGCAACTTCTTGCGAAAGACCTGGCGTGCCGTGTTGTCGGTCGGCTCCGAGCCGCCGAACTCATGGCGCGGCGGCGGCACCAACACGTCGAGGATGCGCTCTTCGGCCGCATCCTCGGCGCGCGTGCGCACCTTCTTCATCTCGGCCTCGCGCGTCTGCTTCACGGCCACCTCGGCCAGGTCGCGGATGATCGAATCGACATCCTTGCCGACGTAACCGACCTCGGTGAACTTGGTCGCCTCCACCTTGATGAAGGGCGCATCGGCCAGGCGCGCCAGCCGGCGCGCGATCTCGGTCTTGCCGACGCCGGTGGGGCCGATCATCAGGATGTTCTTGGGCGTGATCTCGGGCCGCAGCGCGGCCTCGACCTGCTGGCGGCGCCAGCGGTTGCGCAAGGCGATGGCCACGGCGCGCTTCGCCTGCGCCTGGCCGACGATATGACGATCGAGTTCGGAGACGATCTCCTGCGGAGTCATGGAAGACATGGCAATTACTGTGAAGGTGAGAGGGCGTTGGAGCGCCATAGACATAACCTCGGAACGCCGTGGAACCGGCTGGGCCGGGCCACTGGCGTTGCCCCCTTGAGGGGGGAGGCGGCTACACGAAGTGAGCAAGCAACGGGGGGGAGCATTACCCCAGCACCTCGATGGTGTGGTTCATGTTGGTGTAGATGCACAGCTCGCCGGCGATCGCCAGCGACTGGCGCACGATGTCCTCGGCCGACAACTCGGTGTGGTTGAGCAGCGCAATCGCTGCCGCCTGTGCATAGGCGCCACCGGAGCCGATGGCCACTACGCCGTTTTCCGGCTCCAGCACGTCGCCGTTGCCGGTGATGATGAGCGAACTGGTGGTATCGGCCACGGCCAGCATGGCTTCAAGACGGCGCAGCACGCGGTCGGTACGCCAGTCGCGCGTGAGTTCGATGGCGGCGCGCTGCAGATGGCCCTGGTGCTTTTCCAGCTTGGCCTCGAAGCGCTCGAACAGGGTGAAGGCATCGGCGGTGGCACCGGCAAAACCGGCCAGCACCTTGCCGTGGTAGAGCTTGCGCACCTTGCGCGCCGTGCCCTTGACGACGATATTGCCCAGCGTCACCTGGCCGTCACCGCCGATCGCGACTTCAAAGCCGTTGGCGGTGGCGCGTCGCACGCTGACGATGGTGGTGCCGTGAAATTGTTCCATGTATCGTTCCAATACCGAGAAAGGCCGTGCCCGACGCCGACCCGTGAGAAGCACACCCGGATTCAGGTGCTGCGCGGCACGATGCGGGCGTGCTCGTTGATGCCGATGACGCGAAAGAACGCCGCCACGATGCGATTCACATCGCGGAACTGCACCTGACGCCCCTGCACTTCCTGCGCCGCCACCCAATTCAAGATGCTGCCGGCGGCGGGAAAATCAACCCGGATCAGACGCGCACAGGACACCACCAGACGCGACGCGCCTTCCATGCCGGCATCGAGCCTGGCCAGCGCTTCGGAGGCGTCGCCGGTGATCTCACCGACAAGTTCCACCCCGCCCGCACTCACCCCCGGCGTCTCGACGGGCGGCGCGGCGGCGCGCTGTGCGGTCTGCCCCTCCGACTCGCAACGGCAGCGCACCTCCTGCCAGGAGGGCGGCGACACTTCGTAGGTAACGCAGTAATCCAGCGCCACCAGTTCAAACTCATCCGGCAAGCCCAGTAGGCGCAGGGCCTCCATGCGCAGCTGCCAGGCCTGCGGGCTGACGCCGCGGTCACCCGAGGGCGTCAGGGCCTTGAGGGCACGCTCCAGCTGAGCCTGTCCGCGCAGCACCAGATGAACAGGCGTATCGCACCAGGCGCTCACCAGACGGCCCAGGTCTTCCACGGCCTCGGGGGCGATCTGGGTCAGGGCCTGCCAGTCCAGCAGACAGGGACCGGTCTGGCCGTGCGTGGCGGACTGCAGCGCTGCCACTGCTGCCGGCGTCAACGTGGCCGGGCTGGTCCACGCCGGCGCCTGCATCGCAGCCGCGGCGGGCGCACTCGGGGGCGACGCAGCCGCAGCGCGGCCCAACTGCTCGGGCAGGGAAAACCAGGCGGGCGGCGAGCGACCGAAGCGCTTGGCACAGTCGAGCGCCACGCTGTCGAAACGGGCCTGCTGGCCGGTGGCGCGGTAGAGGTCGAACAAGGCCGACATCCAGGCATCCGCGAGCTCCGGCCTCAGGTTCTCGCCTTGCAGCGCGGCCAGCAGGCCGGCCTCGGCGCCTGCGGCATCGCCATTGGCATAGCGGATGGCCGCCTCCTCCAAGTCGGGGTCGGTCAGGCTGTCAGCCAGATCGGCCGGCGCGCGGGACTGTGCAAAGCCAGCGCCCAGCGGGGCGGCACGGCTGTCGACCGGCACCAGGCGGTTGATGGACGGCTGCAAGGGCGCGACCGTGTCGGGGTCCATGCGCGTGAGCGCGTACTCTTCGGGTACCTCAAACCAGTTGGAGCCGGTGCGCAGGGCCGAAGATTGGGTGGAGGCGAACTTGCTGTCCCCCTCCCCGCGCAGCCCCATGGGCTGGGTCGGCCCGACGTCAGGCCCGAGCATGGGCTTGGGCGACACCGGGAAGCCGGCGGCACGGGCAGCGTTGTCATCCTGCTTGCCCTGCCACCACTGGCGGGACATCTGCGCCTCGATCTCGTCGATCTTCTTGAGCGTCATGGCGCGCTCATCCGGATTGGTGGGCAGGCTGCTCTGGAAGAAGGAGGGGCGCCCGGCGTGGTCGGGCCCGTTCAGAGTTTCGCGACGACGCAGCTTGCGCAGGTAGTCGAACTCGCGCTTGCGCACGAAGTCGTTCTGACGCTTGCGCTCGATCATCAGGCGCAGCGCTTCCTTGTTGAAGCCGCTGTCGGGCGGGGGCTCCTCCGTCTGGTCGAGTTCGGACCAATCCCGCGTGGGATTGCGCACGAACTTCACCATCTTGGACAGCAAACCGGGGGAGGAATCGCCTTTGGTGGCCATATCCGTTCGCTTCAGGGCTGCTGTGCTCTCCCGCGATGCCGGGATTCAATCCCCGAACATCTTCTGCTTGAGCTCGCGCCGCTGCTGCGCTTCCAGCGACAGCGTGGCCGTGGGGCGGGCCAAGAGGCGGCCGACGCCGATGGGCTCGCCGGTTTCGTCGCAGTAGCCATAGTCGCCGGCGTCGATGCGGGCGATCGACTGCTCGATCTTCTTCAGCAGCTTGCGCTCGCGGTCGCGCGTGCGCAGCTCCAGCGCGTGTTCTTCTTCGATGGTGGCGCGGTCGGCTGGGTCCGGCACGACAACGGTGTCCTCACGCAAGTGCTCGGTGGTCTCGCCGGCATTGTTGAGGATGTCCTGCTTGAGGCGCGACAGGCGCAGGCGGAAGGCCGCCAGCTGCTTGTCGTTCATGTATTCGCTGTCGGGCATGGCCAGCAGCTCGGCATCGGTCAGCTCTTCGGCCGGCTTGGTTTTCCAGTTGTTGGCCAGCTTGGGATCTTTCTTGATGGCAGTAGGCAAGGGAGGAACAATCAGAGTGGGGGACATGGTCGGGATGTAACTGGCTTTGGCGGCTGTGGAAGCCACCGACTGCGCCATGGAGGGAACGGTCAACTGCGCCAGGCGGGAAGACACCCGCCCGGACTTGGCCACCGGTGCGGCCTGCGGGGCCGGCGTGGGAGGGGGCGCCGGCTTGGCCAGCACCGGTGCGGCCTTGGCAGACGCTTGGGCTACGGGTTTGGCCGCCGGTTTGGCCGCAGGGGCGACCGGCTTGGTCACCGCTTTTGCAGCGGGCTTGGCGGCCGACGGGGTCACCTTCGGGCTGCTTTTGGCGGGTTTGGCAACTTTGGCTGCCGGCTTCACCGGCTTGGCAGCCACCTTGGCTGCGGACTTGGCCTTCGGAGCCGGCTTGGCGACCGGTTTCTTGGTGGCGACCGGCTTGGCAGCCGATTTGGCCTTGGCCGTGGACTTGACTGCCGGTTTCTTGCCGCCAGGTTGGGCAACCTTCTTTGCCACGGCCTTCTTTGCCACGGCCTTCTTTGCCACGGCCTTCTTCACCGCTGCCTTGGCCGCCACCGGCTTGGCGGCTGCCTTGCTCACCGGCTTGGCTTTGACCACAGGCTTGGCCTTGGCGGCCTTGGCAACGGGCTTGTTTTTCGCCGTCGCGGATTTGGCTTTGGAAGACACGGTCACCTTTCCTGGTTTGGCTTTCACTTTTCTTGTCTCCTCGCAGGCGGGGCCTGCGCGTGCAGCTTGACTGGCTTGCTGTTATACCCTTATTGCCGGCCCGAAACGGACCGAACAGAGAGTTTTTTCTGGCGCGCGAGTGTACAGGCTTTCCCTGTGCGCCCGCGTTCAGTTGCGAAACCGAGACATTCCGGCGAAAAGGCCGCGCGCCGCTCAGGCGGGCGCGCGGCAAGCTGGACTCAGGTCAGGCTCTGCTCCAACCCCTGCAGGAAGATGTCGCGCGGCAGGTCGATGCCGATGAAGACCATCTTGCTCACGCGCGACTCGCCCTCGGCCCACTCGGGCCCGAGGTCGCTGCCCATGAGCTGGTGCACGCCCTGGAAGATCACCTTGCGGTCGGTGCCTTTCATATGGAGAACGCCCTTGTAGCGCAGCATGCGCGGACCGTAGATGTTGACGATGGCGCCCAGGAAGTCCTCCAGCTTGGCAGGATCGAAGGCACGCTCGGACCGGAAGACGAAGCTCTTCACGTCGTCGTCATGATGGTGATGGTGACCATGGGCATGCTGATGCGAGGGATGGTTGCAGTGCTCGCCGTGTTCATGGTCATGGTGCGCATGATCGTGGCCGTGCTCATGCTCGCAATGACCGTGGTCATGGTCGCAGTGGCTATGGTCGTCCTCCTCCTTGAGGAAGTCCGGATCGATCTCCAGCTTGGCATTGAGGTTGAAACCGCGCAGGTCGAACACCTCCTTGAGCGCCACCGCGCCGAAATGCGCCGCCTTCTGCGGCGCGCGCGGGTTCATGTGCTTGAGGCGATGCTGCAGTGCATCGAGCTCCTCGGCCGACACCAGATCTGCCTTGCTGATGAAGATCTGGTCTGCAAAGCCCACTTGCCGGCGGGCCTCCTGACGGTCGTTGAGCTGCTGCGCTGCGTGCTTGGCGTCCACCAGGGTGATGATGGAGTCGAGCAGGTAGCTCTCGGCCACCTCGTCGTCCATGAAGAAGGTCTGCGTCACCGGACCGGGGTCGGCCAGGCCGGTGGTCTCGATTACCACGCGCTCGAAGTCCAGTTCGCCCTTGCGCTTTCTGGCGGCCAGATCCTGCAAGGTGGTGCGCAGGTCGTCGCGGATGGTGCAACAGATACAACCGTTGCTCATCTGGATGATCTGCTCGTTGGTGTCGGCCACCAGGATGTCGTTGTCGATGTTCTCCTCACCGAACTCGTTCTCGATCACGGCGATCTTCTGGCCATGGGCCTCCTGCAGCACACGCTTGAGCAGGGTGGTCTTGCCGGAGCCGAGGAAGCCGGTGAGGATGGTGGCGGGGATCAGGGCCATGCTGGAATCTCAGTAAGGGTCGAAAAGAAAGCGGCCGCCAACTTGTGCACTGGCGGCCGGGTCGAGGCTGATGGATAAGGAGTTTACCGACTCTGTCAAGCCCCCGTGCTCGCCGCGTCATCGGCATGGGGGCAACCCGCTATCAAATCAATAGCTTCTCGCCCTCGCCGGACGGGGCTGACATTCCAAAAAGGTGTTAACCGGCCTTGCGCATGACCACCAGTCCCTTGAGGTACTCGCCTTCCGGAAAGTTGATCGTCATCGGGTGGTCGGGCGCACCGCCCAGACGCTCGTGGATGTAGCCGTCGACGCCGGCATCGGTACCGGCCGAGGCCACGATCTTGTGGAACAGGTCGGCCGAGATACCGCCGGAGCAGGAGTAGGTGAACAGCACGCCCCCGGGCTCCAGGATCTTGAAGGCCAGGCGGTTGATGTCCTTGTAGGCGCGCGCGGCCCGTTCGGCATGCGCCACGGTGGGCGCGAACTTGGGCGGATCGAGCACGATGGCATCGAAGGTGCGCCCCTCCTGCGCAAAACGACGCAGGCTGGCGTTGACGTCGGCATCGAGAAAGTCGCAGCGCGCCAGGTCATGGCCGTTGAGCGCCACGTTGGCGCGCGCCTGCTCCAGCGCCGGGCCGGAGGAATCGATGGACGTCACGTGCGCCGCGCCACCGGCCAGCGCCGCCACCGTGAAGCCGCCGGTGTAGCAGTAGCAGTTGAGCACGCGCTGGAACCGCAGGCGAGCGCAATAGTCGGCAAAGCGTTTGCGATTGTCGCGCTGGTCGAGGTAGAAGCCGGTCTTGTGACCGAGCGCAATGTCCAGACCCAGCTGCCAGTCGTGCTCACGCAGCACCAGGGCGGTTTCGCCGCTGCCGCTCAGCCAACCGGCGGCTTCAGGCAAGCCTTCGAGGCCGCGGGCACTGGCGTCCGAGCGTTCGTACAGACGGCTCAGGCCGGTTTCCGCCAGCAGCGCGTCGGCCAGCACGGTCTTCCAGCGTTCAGCGCCGCCACTCAGGAACTGCGCCACCAGGGTGTCGCCGTAGCGGTCGACGATCAGGCCCGGCAGGCCGTCGGCCTCGCCATGGATCAGGCGCAGGCCATCGCTTTGAATATCAAATCGGGCCCGGGCCTTTATGGACTGGGCGACCAATGCTCTGAAAAAAGGAGCGTCGATGCGCTGCGCCTCGTCGAAGCTCCAGACCCGGGCGCGGATCTTGGAGGCCGGACTGAACGCTGCCCATGCCAGGAACTGGCCCTGCGCCGACTCCACGCGCACCGTCTCGCCGACATCGGCGCCGCCCTTGGCGATGGCGGACTCGAAGAGCCACGGATGCCGGCGCAGGAGCGAGCGCTCCTTGCCTTCCTTGAGTCGTATCGTTTTCATGGCCGGAATTGTCGGGCTTTTTCGGGGATGCCAAGGCCTGTGAATTCCGCTAGAGTGGTCTGCACAGCCAAGACCTACGGGAGACAAACAATGAAATTGGCGGACATCAAGATCGGTACCAAACTCATGGCCGGCTTCGGCATCGTGCTGGCGCTGGTGACCCTGCAAAGCCTCTACAGCATCGTGCAGACGGCGCGCATCAACGACCAGTCGACCGTCATGGCGACCCACTGGATGCCGGCGGCACGCCTGTCGGCCGGGGCGGCCGAAGGAGTTTCCCGCCTGCGCTCGGCCCAGTTCGAACACCTGCTGACCAAGAACCCGGTCGAGAAGACCGCCCTGGACGCTCAAATGGACAAGCTGCTGGGCGAAGCCAGCCGTCACCTGAGCGAATTTGCCACCCTGCCGCTGAACGAGGCCCAGCGCAAAACGCTGCAGGCACTGCAGACCGACTGGGCCGCCTACCAGGCGCAGCAGAAGGAAGTGGCGCAGTTCTCGCGCACCTTCCAGGACGATGCGGCCGATGAGCTGATGCGCGGCGCCTCGCTCAAGACCTTCCAGGCCATGAGCGGGCATTTCAAGACCCTGATCGACGACGCCACCCACGGCGGCCAGCAGGCCAGCGACGACGCCAACGCGCTGTACCAGCAGATCCAGACCCTGCTGCTGCTGATCCTGGTGCTGATCCTGGCCTTCGGCGCCTTCGTCGGCTGGACGCTGAGCCGCAGCATCGGCCGCGGCGTGGCGCAGGCGGCGCACGTTGCCAGCCAGGTGGCACAGGGGCGGCTGGACCTGCCGATCCAGGCGCGCAGCCGCGACGAGATCGGCCTGCTGCTCGGCTCGCTGCGCGACATGCAGGACGCCCTGGCCCAGGTGGTGGCACGCGTGCGCCAGGGCTCGGACCTGGTCGCCACCGCCAGCGCCGAGATCGCCCAAGGCAACACTGACCTGTCGGCCCGCACCGAGAGCCAAGCCAGTGCGCTCGAGGAAACCGCTGCGTCGATGGAAGAACTGGGCGCCACCGTGAAGCACAACGCCGACAGCGCGCGCCAAGCCAACCAGCTCGCGCAGAGTGCCAGCACGGTCGCAGTGCAAGGCGGCGAGGTGGTGGCCCAGGTGGTGGACACCATGAAAGGCATCAACGACAGCGCGCGCAAGATCCACGACATCATCAGCGTGATCGACGGCATCGCTTTCCAGACCAACATCCTGGCGCTCAATGCGGCGGTAGAAGCCGCACGAGCCGGCGAACAGGGCCGCGGTTTTGCCGTGGTGGCCGGCGAGGTGCGCTCGCTGGCCGGCCGCTCGGCGGAAGCCGCGAAAGAGATCAAGCAGCTCATCACCGACAGCGTGCAGCGGGTGGAACAGGGCAGCGCCCTGGTGGACCGCGCTGGCAGCACGATGGACGAGGTGGTAGCCAGCATCCGCCGCGTGACCGACATCGTGGGTGAGATCAGCGCCGCCAGCACCGAACAGAGCCAGGGCGTGGCCCAGGTGGGCGAGGCCATCACACAGATGGACCAGACCACGCAGCAGAACGCCGCGCTGGTGGAGCAGATGGCGGCCTCGGCCAGCAGCCTGAAAGCACAGGCGCAGCATCTGGTGCAGGCGGTGGCGGTGTTCAAGCTCGGGGCGCAGGAGGCGCACACGGCCAGAGCGACACCGGCCGCCGCCACGGCCCCCTCGGCGCCGCCGTCCCGGCCAGCCCCGGCCTCGGTACCGGCCTTGCGCGCGGCGCCGCCGGCCCGAGCCCCCCAAACGCCTGCTACTACGCCGTCAGCGCCCAAAGCCGTCGCCCCGGCCGCCGAAGGCGACTGGGAAAGCTTCTGAGCGGGGAGCCGCCCCGCCCTACTTGCTGCCGGGGCCGCGCACCTTGGCGCGCGGGTGTGCCGCGTCATAGGCGCGGGCCAGGTGCTGAAAGTCCAGCCGGGTGTAGATCTGCGTGGTGCTGATGTTGGCGTGCCCCAGAAGCTCCTGCACCGCACGCAGGTCACTGCTGGACTGCAGCACATGGCTGGCAAAGGAATGGCGCAACATGTGCGGGTGCACCGGCGTGGCCAGCCCGGCCTGCTGACTGCGGCGCTTGAGGCGCTGCCAGACCGACTGCGCCGTCAGCCGGGTGCCGTTGCGGCCGATGAAGAGCGCCGGTTGGTCCGCCGGCACGCCCAACTGGGCACGCACGGTCAGCCAGCGGGCCAGGGCGGCCAGGGCCTCGCGTCCCACCGGCACCGTGCGGCGCTTGCTGCCCTTGCCCAGCACGTGGGCCTCGCCAGCTGCCAGATCAATCCAGCCACGCGCCTTCGCACTGGCCGTGACATCCAGCCCGGTGAGCTCCGCCACGCGCAGGCCGCTGCCGTAGAGCAGCTCCACCATGGCGGCATCGCGCGTCTCCAGCCAGGGATCGGCCTCGTCATTGTGGAAGGCGGCGAGCTGCACCGCGTCGTCGACGCTGAGCGCTTTGGGCAGCGGCTTGGCCGCCTTCGGGGCACGCACGTCCTGCACCGGGTTGCTGGCAACACGGCCTTCGCGGCCGAGCCAGGCGTAGAAGCCGCGCCAGCCTGAGAGGATGAGCGCGATGCCGCGCGCACTGCGCCCGCCGCCATGCATCTGCGCCACCCAACGCCGCATGTGCACGTTCTGCACCGCCGTCAGCGCCACACCGGCCTGGCTGGCCAGTGTCACCAGCTTCTGCAGATCGAGGGCGTAGAGAGCGACCGTGCGCTGCGCCAGCCGTTTCTCAACCCGGACATGTTCCAGATACCGCTCGACGAGTCCTTCGTCTGCTCGGACCTGGACCGGGTCGGCCGTCATGGTTCAGCGCAGTGGCGACAGCGCCGCACTGGCGAGTTCCGCGATGCGTTCCAGGAAGTCGGTGCCCATGGTGCTGGCAAAACGCTGGGCATCGGGCGAGGCCAGCACCAGCATGCCGAAGGCCGGCGTGGTGTTGCCGGTAGCGGCCGCGCGCAGCGGCAACAGTGCCAGCGAAGCGGCCTGCGCCGGCTCTGCCAGCCAGCTGGCGGCCTCGAAACCGGAGTTGACGCCGCAGAAGGGCTCGCGCAGCGAGGAGGCAAACAGCTTGGCATCTTCGCTCACGTTCTGCGCGAAGGAGGCGCTGGCGAACTCGGGCGCCACATCCCAGACCTTGATCGCCACCTGCGGCACCGAGAACTGCGTCTGGATCGAACTGGCGATGGTGGCCGGCAGGTTGGTGAAGTCCAGCGTCAGGAACAGGTCGCGCGCCCAGACCAGCAGCTTGTCGAGCAGCGCCAGGTTGTCGTTGCCGTGGCGGATCATGTCCATGATGCGCGCTTCCAGCATGCGGATCTTGTCGCGCAGCATCTCAGCCTGGCGCTCCTGCAGGCTCACCGCGCGCTTGCTGTGCGGGCTGGTCAGGTGCACGGCGGCCAGCAGCTCGGCGTGGCGTTCGAAAAATTCGGGGTTGTTGCCGAGGTAGTGGGCAATGTCGTCCTCGGTCACGGGGTTCAGGTATTGGTTGCTCATGTCAGTTCAGGTAGTTCGATCTCGCCCTGGAAAACCGTGGTGGCCGGTCCCGTCATCATCACCGGCGCCGCCTGGTCGTCGCGCATGCCGGCCCATTCAATCGTCAACACGCCGCCGCGCGTCTGCACGTCCACACGCGCATCGAGCAGGCCGAGGCGGATGCCCGCCACCACCGCAGCGCAGGCGCCGGTGCCGCAGGCCAGCGTCTCGCCGGCACCGCGCTCCCAGACGCGCAGCTTCACGTGCGCTCGGTCCAGCACCTGCAGGAAGCCGGCATTGACGCGGCGCGGAAAGCGCGGGTGGTGTTCGATCAGCAGGCCCTGGCCCAGCACCGGCGCCTGCTCCACGTCATCCACCACTTGCACTGCATGCGGATTGCCCATCGACACAACCGCTACCAAAACAGTAGCACCCTGCGCTTGACCACCAAGGTCCAGCGGCCATTTTTGCCAGGAACCATGGGACACCGGCGTCAGCCCGGTGGCGTCAAAGGGAATGCGCGGCAGCTCGAACACCGGTGCACCCATGTCCACCGTGACGCGGCCGTCGGCTTGAAGCCGCGGCTCGATCACACCGGCGAGCGTCTGCACCCGGATGGCGTCCTTGGCGGTCAGGCCCTGGTCATGCACGTAGCGCGCAAAACAGCGCGCACCGTTGCCGCATTGCTCGACCTCGGCGCCATCGGCGTTGTGGATCACGTACTCGAAGTCCACGCCGGCTTGCGGCGCCGGCCGCACCGTCAGGATCTGGTCGGCCCCGACGCCGAAATGGCGGTCGGCCAGCCAGCGGTACTGGGCGGTCGTGAGACCGAGCCGCCCGCGCGTTTCGTCCAGCACGACGAAGTCGTTGCCGGCCCCCTGCATTTTGGTGAAACGAATACGCATGGCGGCAAATTATCCGCTCATTTCACCCCGGCCCCGACTCAGGCGAGCACCTTGCGTCGTGCTGCGGCGCCCCTTGGTCGACGCCGTTTGGCGGCACAATGCCAAGCATGCCCCGCCTCAGTCAGCTCCTGCACCCCCAGCGCGAACCCGCCCCCCTTTGGCATGCCGCCACCGTGCTGCTGCTGCGCGACGGCGCGCAGGGCCTGGAGGTGCTGATGACGCGCCGCTCGATGAGCGCCAGCTTCGCGCCCGGCGCCTACGTCTTCCCCGGTGGCGGCATCGAGGACAGCGATGCCCGGGCGCATGCGCAGGCGCGACGCCGCGCCGGCCAGAGCGATGTGCACCTCACACAGGCGATTGCCGCCATCCGCGAAAGCTTTGAAGAGCTCGGCATCCTGCTGGCGTGCCGTGCCGACGGCTCACCGGCCGACGGCGGTGACGTGGCCAGGCTGGACCGCCACGCAGCGCTGATACCGCAATGCCAGGCCCAAGGTTTGACGCTGGCGGCCGACGAAGTCTTCGTGCTGGCACGCTGGATCACAGACCGCGACCTGCCGCGCCGCTTCGACGTGCCCTTTCTGGTGGCGCGCATGCCCGCCGGCCAGGTGCCGGTGGCCGACGACCGTGAGCAGTTCGACCCAGTGTGGGTGCGCCCGGCCGACGCCCTGGCACGCCACCACGAGGGCAACTTCTTCATGATCTTCCCCACGGTGCGCACGCTCGAGCGACTGCAGCACTACCCTGATGTGGCCGCCGTGCTACAGGCCTGCGCCGCCACCGAAGAGCCCTTGTGGACCAGCTGCCCGCGCGCCGGCCGGCTAGCCGGCCACGAGGCGCGCTACATGGAAGACGACGCCCCCTATGGCGAGCTGGCCCTGGTCTGTCCCGACGGCCAGATGCTGCACCACCTCGACTGGCGGCACGATCAACCCGTGCCGCTGCTCAAAAACGTGCAGCGCCTGACCGCTGCCAACCCCGGCGTGATGACTGGCCCCGGCACCAACAGCTACCTGGTGGGTGACCCGCGCACCGGCTACATCGTGATCGACCCCGGACCGGACGATGCCGCTCATCTTGAGCGCCTCTGGCGTGCTGCCGGTGGTGACATCCGCGCCATCGTCTGCACCCACTCCCACCCGGACCACGCGCCTGGCGCCCGGCCGCTGCAAGCCCTTTGTCTGGCCGCCGGTGCGCCGCACGGCACCCCGCCGGTGCTGGGCCTGCCCTCGGCGCCCACCGCCAACGCCGCCAGCCACTTCGTACCCGACCGGGCGCTACAACATCAGGAGCTGCTCCGGCTTGCCCCGCCTGGGCCAGAGCCCGAAACCACCCATACGTTGCAGGTGCTGCACACGCCCGGCCATGCCGCCAACCACCTGTGCCTGGCGCTGGTGGAAGACGGCCTGCTGTTCTCGGGCGACCACATCCTGAACGGCAGCACGACGGTGGTGAACCCGCCCGACGGCCACATGACGGCCTACCTCGACTCGCTCGACCTGCTCGACGACGCCTGCGCCGAACACGGCATCGACTTCATCCTGCCGGCGCATGGCTACGTGCTGGGCGAGGCGCGCAACGCCATTGCGCGCCTGCGCGCCCACCGCCTGCAGCGCGAGGCCAAGGTGTTGCGCGCCATGCAGGCGCTACCCGACGGCACACTGGACGACTGGGTGGCGCGAGCCTACGACGACGTGCCCGAGCGTATGTGGCCCGTGGCCAAGCGCTCGCTGCTGGCCCATGTGGAGCGCCTGCAGGCGCTGCCGCCCGGCAATGACTGAGGCCGCGACACCGGAAGGCGTACGCCTGGCGCGGCGTGTGGCCGAGCTCGTTGGCTGCTCGCGCCGCGAAGCGGAGCTCTACATCGAAGGCGGCTGGGTGCGTGTGGACGGCGAGGTGGTGGAAACACCGCAGTTCCGCGTGCAAGACCAGACCGTTGAACTCGACCCGGCGGCACGTCGTCAGCCGGTCGCCGCGCCAGCGCCCGTCACCTTTGTGCTGCACAAGCCGACGGGCATCATTGCCGCGGCAGCCGCCGGACAGGCCGGCGCCGCCATCGACCTGCTGCGGCCGGAACAGCGTGATCCCAGCGACCGCTCGGGCATCCGCCCCCTGCAACGCCACCTGCGCGGTCTGGAACTCGTCACCCCGCTGGAAACCGCCGCCAGCGGCCTTCTGGTCTACACGCAGGACTGGCGCGTGAGGCGCAAGCTGGTCGACGATGGCGCGCTGGTGGAGCACGAGGTCATGGTGGACGTGCGCGGCACGGTGTCGCCTGAGGCGCTGCAGCGCTTGAATCAGGCACCGGTGATCGATGGCCGCGCCATGGCGCCAGCCCGCGTCAGCGTGAATCGTCAGACGGGTGACGTCACCGGCCTGCGCTTTGCCCTCAAGGGCTATCGGCCGGGCCAGATTGCACAGATGTGCACGACGGCCGGCCTCGAAGTGCTGGCCATCCGGCGTTTGCGCATCGGACGCCTGCCGCTGGCCGGCCTGCCCGAGGGCCAGTGGCGCTACCTGCTGCCCTACGAACGCTTCTGAGCCAAGGACTCACGCATGGAACAGGCGACCGCGCGCCGCCTGCGTGATGGCCGCCACCGCCGGGTGCTTGATGCGCCGCTCCACCGAAACGGCGAAGAACTCCTCTTCCAGCTCGTCGCTGCGGCCGATCACCTCCACACCGTAGTGCGCCACCGTCTCGGCCTCCAGCACGCTGGGCGACATGAAGACCCCCCGCCCCTCGCGGCCGAAGGCCGTCATGAGTGCGCCGTCGTCGAATTCGCCGACGATGCGCGGCTGGATCTGCTGCCGTGCCAGCCAGCCGTCGAGCTGCTGACGCACCGAGGAGGCCGCGCCCTGGATCAGCATCGGCGCGCCGTGCAGGCACTGCGGGAACACCCCCTGCAACTGCGTCTTGAGCGCCGGCGCACAGAAAAAGCTCATGGTCGACGTGCCGAGCGCGTGGTTGAAGGCCTTGACGCTGATGCGGCGCGTCAACGGCTCATCGGCAATCACCAGATCGAGCCTGTGCAGCGCCAGCTGGGCCAGCAGGTCGGGGAACTTGCCTTCGCTGCCGATCAGGCGCACCGGCACGTCCAGGTCCATGGCCGGCTCCAGCAAGCGGTAGGCCACCGACTTGGCCACCGAATCGGCCACCCCGACGCGAAAGTCCAGCACGCGCGGGCCGCTACGCGGCTGGCGCATGGTGGCCTCCAGCTCGGCACCGAGGGTGAAGATGTCGTCGGCATAGTCCAGCGCGATGCGGCCATCTTCCGTCAGCTCCAACTCACGCCCGCTCTTGCGAAACAGCTTGCGCCCCAGTCTCTCTTCCAGCAATTTGATCTGACCCGACAAAGTTTGGGGCGTTGTGTGTAACTGCTCACCGGCGCGAACAACCCCGCCAGCACGGGCAGCAACCCAGAAATAGTGCAGATGCTTGAAATTCATGGATGCCCAATACTTCGTTTTAACCGAACTATTTTGACTAAAAATTCGAATTTACGCGAGACTCACATATCCCTACAGTGGACGGGTCGGATCGGGTGGTCCGTCATCAACCGAAGCGAAAGGAATTGCCATGCGTTTAAGCACCAAAAGCCGTTTTGCCGTTGCCGCCATGATCGACTTGGCCCTGCGCGAACAGCAGGGTCCTGTAGCCTTGGGCTCCATCGGGGTGCGGCTGCAGATTTCGCTGTCCTACCTCGAACAGCTGTTCAGCAAGCTGCGTCAGCAGGGCTTGGTGGAAAGCACCCGCGGCCCCGGCGGTGGCTACACGCTGGGCCGGCTGCCGCAGGCCATCAGCGTGGCCGACATCATCAGTGCCGTGGAAGGTGCCCGTGCCCTGGAGAACGAAAGCAGCAAGGGCGCCGGCGAAGCCGGCTGCGCCATGACGCAGGAGCTGTGGGCCAGCCTGAGCAACCGCATGATGGAGCATCTGCAGTCCATCACGCTGCGCCAGCTCTGCGAGGAGCAGCACGCCAAGGGAGTGCAGGTGGAGGCACGGCCGTCCAACAAGCGCGGCGTCTTCGTGCAGCCCAAGCCGGCACCGCTGAAGGTGACGGCGCCGAACTCGGTGTTCGCCCTGGCGAGCGTCTTGAGCGGCCGCTGAGAAGAAACACCCCCTGAGCCGCTGCGCGGCTTCCCCCTCTCTCGCCTTCGGCGGGAGGGGGACCGCACCGACGGCCCGGCCAAGCCGGTTCCGTGGTGCGACCGGGCAATGCGCCTCCCCGCTTCTTGCGCCACGGGTGGCGCGGCGCGCCAAGGACAACTGAAGTGCGTCGTACCGCTCATTGCGGCACGCAGAAAAAAGTGTGAAGTCGGCCGATAAGCCGGATTCTGTGCACCGGGGTTACCCCCGGTGTGACCGCCATTAATCTGGGCCGGGGGTCGCCCCACCGGCTCGGTGCTACCTACCCGCACACTCCGCGGGCCGCGTCAACGTGTGCCTACTTGGTATTGCTGCGCGTAGAGATTGCCCGTTTCACCCGCCGCCGGTTGCCCGGCGACGACTCGTCTCTGTTGCTCTGATCCTCACCTCGCGGTGGAGAGGTGTTACCTCCTACGCTGCCCTGTGCAGTCCGGACGTTCCTCCAGTGCCGTGTTTCCACGCTTGCACCAGCGGCGGTCTGGCTGACTTCACGGACGTGATTATCCCCGCAGCCGTGATTTCCCGCTGGCGCGTATCATGGCGCCCTTCTTCTGCTTGATCGCTACAAGCCATGATCCGACTGACTGAACTCAAGCTGCCGCTGGCGGCATTGCCCCTGCCCGAGCGGCGCGCCGCCGACGCGCCCGCCGAGACCGAAGCCGACCGCGTGCCGGCGCCGCACCCCATCGCCCAACTGCGCCGGCTCGCGGCCACCACGCTGGGCATTGCCGAAGGCGAGATCGCCGAACTGCAGGTCTACAAACGCAGTTTCGATGCGCGCAAGCCGGACCTGCAGGCGGTCTACATCGTCGACCTGCAACTCACCGCGCCGGCGCAGGAAGCCGCGCTGCTGCAGCGGCATGCCAAGCACCCGCACATCGGCCCCAGCCCCGACCTGGCCTACCACCCGGTGGCGCAGGCGCCAGCCGACCTGCAGGAGCGCCCGGTGGTGGTGGGCTTCGGCCCCTGCGGCATCTTCGCCGCGCTGCTGCTGGCGCAGATGGGCTTCAAGCCCATTGTGCTGGAGCGCGGCCGTACCGTGCGCCAGCGCACCAAGGACACCTGGGGCCTGTGGCGCAAGAAGGTGCTGACCCCTGAATCGAACGTGCAGTTCGGCGAGGGCGGTGCCGGAACGTTTTCCGACGGCAAGCTCTACAGCCAGATCAAGGACCCGCGCCACCTTGGGCGCAAAGTGATGGCCGAGTTCGTGCAGGCCGGCGCGCCGGAGGATATCCTGGTCGAGGCGCACCCGCACATCGGCACCTTCAAGCTGGTCAAGGTGGTGGAGAGCATCCGCGAGCGGATCATTGCCCTGGGCGGCGAGATCCGCTTCGAGCAGCGCGTGACGGATGTGTTGATCCGGGACGGACAGCTTGAGGCGCTGCAGGTGCTGGACCAGGCCTCGGGCAACCGTTACGAGTTGCCGGCACGCCATGTGGTGATGGCGCTGGGCCACAGCTCACGTGACACCTTTGCCATGCTCTGGGACCGCGGCGTGGCGATGGAGGCCAAGCCCTTTTCGGTCGGCTTTCGCATCGAGCACCCGCAGGGTGTGATCGACCGGGCCCGCTGGGGCCGGCACGCCGGCCACCCATTGCTCGGCGCGGCCGACTACAAGCTGGTACACCACGCGGAGAACGGTCGCGCCGTCTACAGCTTCTGCATGTGCCCCGGCGGCACCGTGGTGGCCGCCACCTCGGAGCCGGGACGCGTGGTGACCAACGGCATGAGCCAGTACTCGCGCAACGAACGCAACGCCAACGCCGGCATCGTGGTCGGTATCGAGCCGGCCGACTTTCCCGATGGCATCAATGACACGGCCGACTGGCAGGCCGCTTTCGGCACCGAGGACGGCACGCGTTATGCCGACCAGGCGGCCGAGATGGCACGGCATCAACCACGGCAGTACCACCCGCTGGCGGGCATCGTGCTGCAGCGCCGGCTGGAGGCGCGCGCCTACGTGCTGGGCGGCAGCAGCTACGAGGCGCCGGGGCAGCTGGTGGGCGATTTCATCGCAGGCAAACCCTCCACGGATTTCGGCGGCGTGCTGCCTTCCTACAAACCCGGGGTGCACTTGGGCAGCCTGGACAGCGCCCTGCCCGCTTATGCGGTGGAGGCCATGCGCGAGGCCCTGCCGGCCTTCGGCCGCAAGATCAAGGGTTTCGACATGCCCGACGCCGTGTTGACCGGTGTCGAGACCCGTACCTCGTCACCACTGCGCATCCCGCGCGGTGAGGACTACCAGAGCCTGAACGTGCGCGGCCTCTACCCGGCTGGCGAGGGCGCGGGCTACGCCGGCGGCATCCTGTCCGCCGGGGTGGATGGCATCAAGGTGGCCGAGGCGGTGGCGCTCGACCTGGTGCGCGCCGCCTAAGGGCTGCGCGGCGGCTCGGGCGGTCGGGGCCGTCGCACCCGTGGCAGCGGCGGATCGTCGGAGCCCGGCGGTGCCGGCAAGGCCTCGGCGCCACAGGCGGCACGCACGGCCGCGCCTTGCACCGTGAGCGGGTACTGTGATTCTTCCATCACATACCGCGCCTTGAACTCGTTGTACTCGACCCAGGCCTGCTCGCAGGCTTGGGCCTGCTCCGGCGTCGGCACCGCGCCCTGCTGCGGCGCCTGCGCCCAGGCCAGCGGCGCCGCCAGCAACAGCGGCAGGCAGCAGCCCGCGCGCAAGGACAACTGTGTCATGAACCCTCTTCTCCTTCCCTATGAACCGGTCGACTTTGCCACTGCGTGACGAAGTCGACAAACGCAGCCGCTGACAGCGGCCGGGCCAGACAATAACCTTGCGCCTCGTCGCAACCGAAAGCCTGCAGCCGCGCCAGCAAGCCGGCATCCTCGACACCTTCAGCGATGGTACGCAGGCCCAGGCTGCGCGCCATCTGGATGATGGCACGGATGATGGCGGCATCGTCCTCGTCGGTAGCCAGGTCGCGCACAAAGGAGCGGTCGATCTTGAGCTTGTCGACCTCGAAGCGCTTGAGGTAGGACAGGCTGGAGTAACCGGTGCCGAAGTCGTCGATGGACAGCGTCACGCCCAGCCGCTTGAGCCGCTGCACCGTGGCCAGCACCTGTTCGGTGTTGTGGATCAGCACCGACTCGGTCAGCTCCAGCTCCAGCCGATGTGGATCCAGGCCGCTGTCCTGCAGCGCCCGCATCACCTTGTACTCGACATCGCCGCGCTTGAACTCCACCGCCGACAGGTTGACCGCCATCACCAGCGCCGGCAAACCGGCACGCCGCCAAGCCACGGCCTGCCGACAGGCCTGCTGGATCACCCATTCGCCGATCGGCACGATCAGGCCGCTGTCCTCGGCCACCGGGATGAAGCGCGCCGGCGCCATCGTTCCGTGTTCCGGATGGTTCCAGCGCAGCAGGGCTTCCACACCGATCAAGTGGCCGCTGGCGAGTTCGATCTGCGGCTGGTAATGCAGCTCGAACTCGCCGCGCTCCAGTGCCCGGCGCAGGCCGCTCTTGAGGCGCAAGTGCTCCACCGCCGTCACGTTCATCTGCGCGTCGAAGAAGCGGTAGCCGTTGCGGCCGGCGTCCTTGGCCTGGTACATCGCGGTGTCGGCCTTCTTGAGCAGAGTGTCGAAATCGCGGCCGTCGTCCGGGTAAAGGGCGATGCCGATCGAAGCCGAGGTGGTGAGCTCGTGGCCGTCGCATTCAAACGGCAACTGCAGCTGGTCGCGGATCTTCTGCAGTACCGGCGTGATGGCGTCCATGCCGCGCAGGTCCGGCAGCACCACCAGAAACTCGTCCCCCCCCTGGCGGCTGACGGTGTCGGACTCGCGCACGCAGCCGAGCAGGCGCTGGGCGACCTCCTTGAGCAGCGCATCGCCCACCGCATGGCCAAGCGAGTCGTTGATGGTCTTGAAGTTGTCCAGATCGAGGAACAGCAGCGCGATCTGGCTGTCGGTGCGGTCGGCCTGGTGCATGGCCTGGCTGAAACGGTCCAGCAGCAGCAGGCGGTTCGGCAGGCCGGTCAGTACGTCGCGGTAGGCCAGGAACTCGATGCGCTTCTCGCTCGCCTTGCGCTCCGAGATGTCGGAAGCGATCGCCAGGTAGCCGGTCACGGCACCACTGGCGTCGCGCAGCGGCGCCAGTGTGGTACTGAGGTCGAATAGCGTGCCGTCCTTGCGCTGGCGCTGTACCTCCACGTCGATGATGCTCTCGCCAGCCAGCACCCGATCGCGCAGCGCCTTGGTCTCGCGCTCCCGGCCGGCGGGCACCGTCAGCAGCGGCTTGCCGACGATCTGCTCGGCGCGCCAGCCGAACAGCTTCTCGGCAGCCGGGTTCCAGGCGGTGACGACGCCGTAGCGGTCACGGGTGTACATGGCAAACGGTGAGGAACGCACGATGGTCTGGTTGAGCTGCTTCTCATCTTCCAGCGTACGGTTGGCCTGCTCCAGCGCCTGCAGGGCGGCGGCCTGTCGGCGCCAGGCGCGCTGCACCAGCCAGGCCACACCCAGGCTGAGGAAGACGAACAGCAACACGATGGTGATGGCTTTGGCCGCCTCCTGGTACCAGCCCGCCAGGTAATCGTCCGCGCCCATGCCCAGCACGAGATAAAGCCGGGTTCCCGGGATCTGACGGAAGGAGGACACCCGTTCGACGCGGTCGACGATGGAAGTGGCCTTGTACGTGCCGCTGGTCTGGCCGCCAAGGATGCGCTGACGCAATTCGTCCGAGCCGAAGGGCATGCCGACTGCGGCTGCGGTCCCGGCGGGTTCAGGATGCCGCACGACGAGGTGAAAATCGGCGTCAAACAGGGTGAACGATCCCTGCGCCCCCATCTGCAAGGGCAGGAACTGCGCAACGAAATAGGTCAGCGGCACGGTGCCGACCACGACACCGGCAAAACGCCCGTCAGCCAGCCGGACCGGCCGAGCCAGCGACATGCCCCACTTGCCGCTGACGCGCCCCTGCACCGGCCGCCCGATCGCCAAGCCGGCCTGCGGCCGCGACCGAAGGTGCAAGAAGTAGCCGCGGTCAGCGATGCTGATGCGACTGGCGGCGTCGACACCCGTGCCATGGGTCATCAGCCCCTCGGCATTGGCCAGCCGCAAGCCGTCGAGCTCCGGCACCTGCGCAAGCTGCTGTTCGATCAGCTGGTTGAGCCGCTGCGCATTGCCGCCGCCAGCCTGCCGCGCGGCTTCGCTGGCCACGGTCTGCAGCGCGAGATCGACCAGGCGGATGGTCGCCAGGACATCGTGCTCCATCAGCCGCGCAAGATTGCCCACCGTGGCCGAGGTGGCGGCCTCGAACTGCTGCCGGCTCTGCAGCAGCGCCCAGGCGGCAAATCCCATCAGCAGCAGGTTGAGCACCACGACTGCGAGCCAAAGGCGCGCCACGAAGCTGCGCGGACTGCGGAACTCGCCAGTGCGTGAGGACGGGGGCTGCATGACGGTCGCCAAAAGGCGGCCTCCTTTCCTGCATGAACGGTGCAATGGCATTGTCAGCGCCGCACCGCCTGATGGCAAGAACGCCCCCTCGCCCTGAGCGGGCATGAAAAAACCCCGCACAGCAGGACGCTGCGCGGGGTTGCGGTGATCGGACGGTGCGCGTCAGCCTTGCAGGTTCTGCAGCGCGGCAATGCGCTCTTCAATCGGCGGGTGGGTCGAGAACAACTGACCAATGCCGCCGGCAATGCCCATGGCAGCCATGCTCTTGGGCAGCTCGGCCGTGTGCAGGCCGCCCAGGCGGGCCAGCGCGTTGATCATGGGCTGGCGACGGCCCATGAGCTGGGCGGCGCCCGCGTCAGCGCGGAACTCACGCTGACGGGAGAACCAGGCCACGATGATGGCGGCGAGGAAGCCCAGCACGATGTCCATCACGATGGTGGTGACGAAATAGCCGATGCCGGGGCCGGAGTTCTCCGAATCGCCCTTGCGCAGGAAGCTGTCGACCGCGTAGCCGACCACGCGGCTGATGAAGACCACGAAGGTATTCATCACGCCCTGGATCAGCGTCATGGTGACCATGTCGCCGTTGGCGATATGCGCCACCTCGTGACCGATCACGGCTTCCACTTCTTCGCGCGTCATGTTGCGCAGCAGGCCGGTCGAGACCGCCACCAGGGCCGAGTTCTTGAAGGCGCCGGTGGCAAAGGCGTTCGGGTCGCCTTCGAAGATGCCGACCTCCGGCATGCCGATGCCGGCCTGGTCGGCGAACTTGCGCACGGTGTTGACGATCCAGGCCTCGTCGGGCGACTGCGGCTGCTCGATCACGCGCACACCAGCGCTCCACTTCGCCACCGGCTTGCTGATCAGCAGCGAGATGATGGCGCCGCCGAAACCCATCACCAGCGCGAAGCCCAGCAGGGCGCCAAGGTTGAGGCCATTGGCGGTCAGGAAGCGGTTGACGCCGAGCAGGCTGGCCACGATGCCCAGCACCACCACCACAGCGAGGTTGGTCAGGACGAACAGAACGATGCGTTTCATGATTTCCTTCAGAGGCTGCCCGACGAACGCGGGCCGTTGGGGCAAATGGTAAGGGCGAAAACAGCGGATTCAAGCCGGTACGGCGCATTTCCCCTGCGCTTGTGGCGATTTTCTGCGCGCTGGCGCTCAGGACACGACCGCCGGCCGCAGCGGCCGGAATACCTGCGCGTCGTCGTAGAAGCCCGGCGTCTCGTTGGCCGGCCACCAGCCAGGCACGCCCAGCACCGGCAGCGGCACGAAGGGCTTGCCCGCCAGCTTGGGCGCCGTCAGGTCCTGCGCCAGCCAGGCGTCCAGATCTGCTATCGAATCTATAGCTGGATGCGCGCGGTAGACATGGGCGGTGATTGGTTTTCGTGCCTGAACCAGCTTCTCCAGCAAGGCATGGCCGAACAGCACGATCCAGGCCTGCGCCCACAAGGGCCGCAATTCGCCAAACAGGCGTTGCCAGTCACGCGTGGCCAGCGCCTGCCACAACGCATCCGGCGCGCGCAGCAGCGCGGCGTTCTCGTCGAACACCGTGAGCGCATCACGCACCGGGCCACGCACCGCCTGCACGCCGTCAGCCGCAATCTGCGCGGCCTGCAACCTGTTCAGTTGGCGCTTGCTCAAGGGAAAGTGACGCCAGATCAGGCCGTTGAAGAAATCGTGCAAGCCGTCGCGCGTCGGCACCCCGCCCTGCTCAGAAATGAACTGCTCGTAGGCCATGCCCACCGGTAACTCGGCCTGCGCCACGAAACGCACCGGCATGGCCGGATCGCTGTTGAGCGCCGCCGCGCAGCTGGCGCCGGCAAAGACCTGCTGCGCCAACGGCTCGCCGACGGCACGGTACGGCACAAGCCAGGGCGCCTGCCAATCGATCTGTTCTAGACCATGCGCCACGGCAGCGACTCGCCAGAGCGCAGCGGCTTGAGCTCGGCCTGACCAAAGGGGAAGCTCTCCGGCGGCGTCCAGGACTCGCGCTTGAGGGTGATGGTGCCGGCGTTGCGCGGCAGCCCGTAGAAATCGGCGCCGTAGAAGCTGGCAAAACCCTCCAGTTTGTCGAGCGCCCCGGCGGCATCAAACGCTTCGGCGTACATCTCGATCGCCGCGTGCGCGGTGTAGCAGCCGGCACAGCCGGTGGCGTGCTCCTTCAGGTGCACCGGGTGCGGCGCACTGTCGGTACCGAGAAAGAACTTCGGACTGCCGCTGGTGGCGGCCGCCACCAGCGCCTGGCGATGCACTTCCCTTTTCAGCACCGGCAGGCAGTAGTAGTGCGGCCGGATACCGCCGGTGAAGATGGCATTGCGGTTGTACAGCAGGTGGTGGGCGGTGATGGTGGCACCTAGGTAACGGTCGCTCTCCATCACATACTGCGCCGCTTCCTTGGTGGTGATGTGCTCGAACACGATCTTCAGCTCGGGAAAGTCGCGCCGCAGTGGCTGGAGCTGCTGCTCGATGAACACCGCCTCACGGTCAAACAGGTCGATCTCGGGCGAGGTCACCTCGCCGTGCACCAGCAGCAGCAGGCCCGCGCGCTGCATCGCGTCCAGCGTCTTGTAGGTCTTGCGCAGGTCAGTCACGCCGGCATCGCTGTTGGTGGTGGCACCGGCCGGGTACAACTTGCAGGCCACCACACCGGCGTCCTTGGCGCGCGCGATCTCGTCAGGAGGCAGGTTATCGGTGAGGTAGAGCGTCATCAATGGCTCGAACGCCACGCCGGCCGGCACCGCCGCCTGGATGCGACGCTTGTAGTCCAGCGCCTGCGCCGCGGTGGTCACCGGCGGCTTGAGGTTGGGCATGATGATGGCGCGGCCGAACTGGCGCGCCGTGTGCGGTACCACGGTGTGCAGCGGCTCGCCGTCGCGCACGTGCAGGTGCCAGTCGTCGGGGCGGGTGAGAGTCAGGGTATCCATGTCCCGATTGTCTCACCCTCCCCATACGACACGCAGCCTCACATCGTGTAGTGCCCGCTGGCCTCGGGCTGGAACAGGATCTCCAGCAGGCGCAGGGTGTGCTGTCGGCCGTCTGGCGTCTGCCAACTGGCTTCCTCGCCCACCGACAGGCCCAGCAGGCTGGTGCCGGCCGGCGACAGCACCGACACCCAACCGCGGGCCGGGTCGGCATCGGCCGGATAGCACAGCGTGAGTTCACGCAGTTCCTGCGTGGCCAGGTCAAGCAGCCGCAACTGCGAATGCATGGTTGCGACATGGGCCGGCACCTCGCGCGGCGGCACGAGATCGGCCTCGCTGAGCAGTTCGGCCAGCGGCCCCGGGACACCCTGCTGCGGCAGCAGCTTGCGGATGCGTGCGTGGTCGAGCTCGCTCAAGAGGCGAAGGGAAGAAGGAAAGGACATGGGAGCGCTCCTGGTTCAACGGCCGCGGACAAACCGGGGCCGGGCTGCGCCTGGCGGGGCCCGGTGATCCAGAAGAGGCGCGTGAAGAAGGTGGGGGTGGGATCGCCGGGCTCAGGACTCTGCGTGCGGCGGCAGACGCAGCGCCGCGGTGCGCGCAGCAGCACGCCACAGCGGCGCAAAAGCGCAGCTGTCGACAGCGATGCGGGCACAGGCGGGAGCAAACATGGCCGGATTGTAGGCCAGCGGGCTCAATGCCCCAGGATCTTGCCCAGAAAGTCCTTGGTGCGCGGCTGGCGTGCCTCGGGGTTGCCGAAGAACTCGTCGCGCGAGCAGTCTTCCAGGATCTTGCCGCCCACGTCCATGAAGATGACGCGGTTGCTGACCTTGCGCGCAAATCCCATCTCGTGCGTCACGCACATCATGGTCATGCCTTCCTGCGCCAGGCCCACCATCACGTCCAGCACCTCGCCCACCATCTCGGGGTCGAGCGCGGAGGTCGGCTCGTCGAACAGCATGACGATCGGGTCCATGGACAGGGCGCGCGCAATCGCCACGCGCTGCTGCTGGCCGCCCGAGAGCTGGCCCGGGAACTTGTCCTTGTGCGCCGACAGGCCGACGCGGTCGAGCATCTTCAGGCCGCGCGCCTTGGCGTCCTCGGGCGTACGCCCCAGCACCTTGATCTGCGCAATCGTGAGGTTCTCCGTCACCGACAGGTGCGGGAACAGCTCGAAGTGCTGGAACACCATGCCGACGCGGCTGCGCAGCTTGGGCAGGTTGGTCTTGGGGTCGTGCACCGGCACGCCATCGACCCAGATCTCACCTTGCTGGAACGGCTCCAGCGCGTTGATGGTCTTGATCAGGGTGGACTTGCCGGAGCCGGAGGGGCCGCAGACCACCACCACCTCGCCCTTGTTGATCTTGGTGGAGCAGTCGGTCAGCACCTGGAAGGTACCGTACCACTTGGAGACGTTTTTCAGTTCGATCATGGCAACGCTTTCTTGAGTCTCAGCGGATGATGGCAATGCGCTGGTGCAGACGCTTGACAGCCCAGGACAGCGCGTAACAGATGACGAAATACAGCACGGCCGCTGCCAGATAGGCTTCGATCGGGCGGCCGTAGTTCTTGCCGGCGACCTCGAAGCCCTTGAGCATGTCGTAGGCGCCGATGGCGTAGACCAGCGAGGTGTCCTGGAACAGGATGATGGTCTGCGTCAGCAGCACCGGCAGCATGTTGCGAAAGGCCTGGGGCAACACCACCAGCCGCATGTTCTGGCCGTAGGTCATGCCCAGCGCTTGGCCGGCAAACACCTGGCCACGCGGAATGGACTGGATGCCGGCGCGCATGATCTCGCTGAAGTAGGCGGCTTCGAAGGCGATGAAGGTGATCACCGCCGATAACTCGGCCCCGATCGGACGCCCGATCACGGCCGGCACCAGCAGGAAGAACCACAGGATCACCATCACCAGCGGGATGCTGCGCATGCCGTTGACATAAATGGTCGCCGGCAGATCCAGCCACTTGCGCCCCGACAGGCGCATCAGCGCCAGCACCGTGCCGAACAGCACGCCGCCGAGGGTGGCGATGGCGGTCAGCATCAGGCTGAAGTACAGCCCCTTGAGCACGAAGTTGCTGATCAGGTCCCAGCTGTAGAAGGAAAAATCGATTTGCAGGTTCATCTCAGTGGCCTCCCCCCGCGCTGGCGGCGATGAAGCCCGGCACGCGCGCGCGCCGCTCGATGAAGGCCATCAGGCGGTTGATGGCGAAGGCCGAGACGATGTACAGCCCGGTGACCGCGAGGTAGATCTCGATGCCACGCGCCGTCTCCTCCTGCGCCTGCATGGCGAACATCGTCAGTTCGGCCACCGAGACCGCGAAGGCCACCGACGAGTTCTTGAAGATGTTCATCGTCTCGCTCGTCAGCGGCGGAATGACGATGCGCAGGGCCATCGGCAGCAGCACGTAACGGTAGGTCTGCGCGGTGGTGAAGCCCAGCGCCATGCCGGCATAGCGCTGGCCGCGCGGCAGCGCCTGGATACCCGAGCGCACCTGCTCGGCCACACGCGCCGAGGTGAAGAAACCCAGCGCCAGCACCACCAGCACGAAGCCCGGCACCGACTTCAGCGTCGGGAAAAACGCCGGCACCACGTGGTACCAGAGGAAGATCTGCACCAACAAGGGAATGTTGCGGAACAGCTCGACCCAGGCATTGCCCAGGCGCACCAGCCACGGGCTGGCCGGCAGGGTGCGCAGGGTGCCGATGACCAGGCCCAGCGCCAGCGCCAGCAACAAGGCCAGCAGCGCCACGGAAACGGTCCAGCCCCAGGCCGAGAGCATCCAGTCCAGGTAGGTGATGCCGCCGTCCTTGCCGAAGCAGCCCTGCACCGCGGTGCGTTCGATGGTGTCTTCGCAGAACACCTGCCAATCCCATGTCATCGTGACATCCTTTCTCGCGTTCGTGTGTGCCCTGGCCCCGGGCTCAACGAAAAACCCCTGCCAACACCAGGTTCGCAGGGGTTGCAGGCCAAGGCAATCGCCCTTTTTTATTTACGGGCGTAGTCTTCCATGGGTTTGTCGTTCGGGCTCGCCCAGGCAGCCTTGGTGGCGTCCGACAGCGGCAGACCGATGCGGGTGTTGGACGGCGGCACCGGCTGCATGAACCACTTGTCGTACAGCTTGGCCAGCGAACCATCGGCAATCTGGCGCTTGATGGAATCATCGACCGCCTTCTTGAAGGCCGGATCGTCCTTACGCAACATGCAGGCAATGGGTTCGACCGACAGCACCTCACCGACGATCTTGAAGTCGTTGGGGTTCTTGGACTTCGAGATGTTGGCCGCCAGGATGGAACCGTCCATCACGAAGGCATCGGCGCGGCCGGACTCCAGCAGCAGAAAGCTGTCGGCGTGGTCCTTGCCATACACTTCCTTGAAGTCGACGCCGCCGGCACGCTCGTGCTTGCGCAGCGTCTGCACCGAGGTGGTGCCGGTGGTGGTGGCCACGCTGCGGCCGTTCAGGTCCTTGATGGAGTTGATGCCGGAGTTGGCCTTGACAGCGATGCGCACCTCTTCCACGTAGGTGGTGACGGCAAAGGCCACGTCCTTCTGGCGCGCCGCCGTGTTGGTGGTAGAGCCGCACTCCAGGTCCACGGTACCGTTGGTCACGAGCGGAATACGGTTCTGCGAGGTCACCGGCTGGTACTTGGTCTCCAGCTTGGCCAGGCCGAGCTGCTTTTGCAGGTCGGCAATGATGCGCTCACCCATTTCAGTGTGAAAGCCGACGAACTTGTTATTGCCCAAGGTGTAGGACAGGCCGGACGATTCACGCACGCCCAGGGTGATGCTGCCCGAGCCCTTGATCTTGGCCAGCGTGTCGCCCGCCTGGGCCATGGCGCTGCCTGCGGCCAGGGCCATCACGGCCAGCGCCAACATCTTCTTTTTCATGCTCATCTCCTTGCGGATTCGATTGCTGATAGTTGAATGCGTTCGATGAACGCGGAGCGGGTCATTCTAGGACCTGCGGGTGGCGATTGTGTACCTGCCAAGCGGGTTTCATGCCCGTTGCAGGAATTCCCACAAAGCCTGCACGGTTCGCTTCGAAATACCCCGGTGGGCTCCCTTGTGACCGTCGCGCGCGGCCGGCTTCTCGCGGTACAGGCGCACGTCCATGGTGATCTGCAGGTCGTTCATGGCGGCGGGCGCAGCACTGACCAGCCGCCCAGCGCGCAGTTCGTTGCGCACCGCGCTGTACGGCAGGAAGGCCAGGCCATGCCCTTCCAGCGCCATCGCCTTCAGGCCCTCGGCCATGTCGGTCTCGTACACCCGCTCCAGGTGGATCGCCGTGGCGGCCTGTTTGAGCATGAAGTCCACCACCTGCCCCAGGTAGGCGCCCGGCGCATAACCCAGATAGGGCAGCAGCTGCCCGGGGCGCCCCGGCAGCAGGAACAGCGGCTGGCCCTGCGCATCCGGTCGGCAATACGGGGCAATGACCTCCTGCCCCAAGCTCACCATCTCGTAGCGCTCGGTGTCGAGCTGGAACGGGTGCGAGGCGTGGTGGTAGGCCAGCAGCAAGTCGCAGCTGCCCTCGGCCAGGCGCATCACGGCGTCGTGCACATTGAGCGCAATCAGCCGGCTCTTGAAGGGGCCGAACTGATCGCGCAGGCTGGAGGCCCAGGCCGGGAAGAAAGTGAAGGCCAAGGTGTGCGGCACGGCGAATTCGATCACGTCCTCGCCGGCGGCGGTCTGGCTACGCAGCATGGCACGGGTATGCTGCAGGGCCTGCAGCATCTCCAGCGCCTGCCCGTACAGCGTTTCACCGGCCGGCGTCAGGCGCGTGGGGTAGGCGCTGCGATCCACCAAGTCGGTGCCGGCCCAGGCCTCGAGCGACTGGATGCGGCGCGAGAACGCCGGCTGCGTGACGTGCCGCAACTGCGCCGAGCGGCTGAAGCTGCGCGTCTCGGCCAGGCTGACGAAATCCTCAAGCCACTTGGTATCCATGCCACAAATTATGCGTTGCCCTATTGCACCACCCGAGTCGCTATCAAATCAGTAGCTGATTACACATGCTCCGAAAGGGCTGGAGGCCAGAATCATTCTGAACTCTGCTGCAGCGCCCACATGCGCGCGTAGACACCGCCTCGCGCCAGCAGCTCGGCATGCGCGCCGCGCTCGACGACGCGCCCGGCCTGCAGCACCAGGATCTCGTGCGCCTCGACCACGGTCGAGAGCCGGTGCGCGATCACCAACGTGGTCTTGTTCTGCGCCACGCCCTGCAGCTCGGCCTGGATGGCGCGTTCGTTGGCCGAATCCAAGGCGGACGTGGCCTCGTCGAAGATCAGGATCGGCGGGTTCTTCAACAGCGTGCGCGCAATCGCCACCCGCTGCTTCTCGCCACCCGACAGCTTGAGGCCGCGCTCGCCTACCATGGTGTCATAGCCCTTGGGCGTGGCGGCGATGAAGTCGTGGATGTGCGCCGCCCGCGCGGCGGCCTCCACCTCGGCGCGGCTGGCGCCGGGACGGCCGTAGGCGATGTTGTATTCCACCGTGTCGTTGAACAGCACGGTGTCCTGCGGCACGATGCCGATGGCCTGTCTTAGGCTGGCTTGCGTGACCTGCCGGATGTCCTGCCCGCCGATGGTGATGCGCCCCCCCTCCTGCGGGTTGCTGACGTCGTAGAAGCGGTACAGCAGGCGCGCCAGCGTGGACTTGCCGGCGCCCGAAGGACCGACCACCGCCACCGTCTTGCCAGCCGGGATCTCGAAACTAACCTGGTGCAGGATAGGACGCGCGGGGTCGTAGGCAAAACTGACATTCTCGAAACGCACCGTGGCCTGGTCCGTCTGCAGGGCCGGCGCGCCGGGCGCATCGGCCACCTCACGCTCACGCTCCAGCAACAGGAACATCTTGTCCAGGTCGGTCAGGCTCTGCTTGATCTCCCGGTAGATCACGCCCAGGAAGTTGAGGGGGATGTAGAGCTGGATCATGAAGGCATTGATCATCACCAGGTCGCCCAACGTCATGCGGCCCTCGACCACGCCCTGGGTGGCGCGCCACAGCATGGCCACCAGGCCGATGGCGATGATGAGCTGCTGCCCGGTGTTGAGCAGGCTCAGCGTGGTCTGGCTCTTCAGCCGCGCCTGGTACAGACGCTGCAGACTCTCGTCGTAGCGTCGCGTCTCGAAGTCTTCGTTGTTGAAGTACTTCACCGTCTCGTAGTTGAGCAGCGAGTCGACCGCCTTGGTGTGGGCGGCCGAGTCGAACTCGTTGGCCTGTTTGCGGAACTGGGTGCGCCACTCGGTCACCGTGACGGTGAACAGGATGTAGCCGGCCAGCGCGGCGAGGGTGATCCAGGCAAACCAGACGTCGAACTTGATCGCCAGGATGGTCAGCACCAACGCCACCTCGATCAGCGTCGGCACGATGCTGTAGAGCGAATAGGAAATCAGCGATTCGATGCCGCGCACGCCGCGCTCGATGTCGCGCGTCATGCCGCCGGTCTGCCGCTCCAGATGAAACCTCAGGCTCAGGGCGTGCAGATGGCGAAAGGTGTTGAGCGCAATGCTGCGCGCCGCGCCCTGCGTCGCCTTGGCGAACACCAGTTCGCGCAGTTCGGCAAACAGCGAGGTCGCCAGTCGCAGCGCGCCATAAGCCAGCAGCAGGCCTACCGGCACCACCAGCGCGGCCTGCGCATCGCCGGGCTGGATGTCCATGGTGTCCACCAGATTCTTCAGCAACACCGGCACGCCCACATTGGCCAGCTTGGCGCCGATCATGAAGGCCAGCGCGGCGATCACGCGCCACTTGTACTGCCACAGGTAGGGGAACAGCCGTTTCAGCGTGGCCCAGTCAGAGCGGGCTTGCGCCGACGTTGCGGCGGCTGCCACGCCAAGGTTCGGTTGTGCCAGTTCACCACGACCACGCATAAGAGACAATCCAGGGAGTTGTTTTGAACGTTGAACGGAATTGTCACCCATGCCCAGCTACCAGCCCCCAGGTCCGATCCAGCCGCCCTCTGACGAAGAGTTGGTGCTCAAGGTCATCCCCATGCCGGCCGACACCAACGGCAACGGCGACATCTTCGGCGGCTGGGTCATGGCCCAGGTGGACCTGGCCGGCTCGGTGATTCCGGCGCGTTATGCCGGCGGGCGCCTGACGACGGTGGCGGTGAACGAGTTCGTCTTCAAGCAACCAGTGCGCGTGGGCGACATCCTGTCCTTCTACTCCAAGCTCACGCGCGTGGGCCGCACCTCGATGACGGTGAAGGTGGAAGTGTTTGCCGAGCAGTTCCGCGCCCAAGGCCAGTTCGTCAAGGTGACGGAGGCCTCGCTGACCTATGTGGCGATCGACGACCAAGGCAAGCCGCGCGAGGTGCCGCACCGACCACCTGTGCAGGACTGAAGCCCCTCCTAGCGCCTTTTGAACTTGCGAAGAAATCGTAGCGAGCGGCCCGAGCGCAAGGCGGACGGAGCACAGCCACCGGAACATACTTCCGGTACGTGAGGATGGCGCGCACCGCCCAGCGCAGCGATCGGATCGCGCAGTAGATTTATTCGCAAGTTCTCAGGAGACGATGTAGGCCGCGGCCCCGGCCGACAGCAGCTTGCCGTCGGCGCCGAGGAACTCCATGCGCGTGGACGCCACGCGCGAACCCAGCCGCAACACCTCGGCCCGCAGTTCGAAGGCGTCGCCGATGCCCGGGCGCAGGTAGTCGATACGCAGATCGATGGTGCCGAGCTTGGCAAAACGGTGCAGGCGCTGCAGCGGCGGCTCATCCATGTGGCGCGCACCGATGGCCGCCATCACTGCCAGGCCGCCCATGGCATCCAACCCGGCGCTGATGACGCCGCCGTGGATGCGGTTGTGGCCGTAGTGGCCGATCAGTTCCGGGCGCATGGCAATGCGGGCCGTGACGCGCTCGGGGTGCAGGCCGGTGATCTCCAGCCCGAGCACGCGGTTGAAGGCGATCTTGTCTTCGAAGATGTCTTTCAGGCCGGCGATGAAGTCCGGCTCGAAGCCCTCAGCCGGAAAAGGAACGGGTTGTCGGGTGATGGGCACGTTCAGACCTTGCGAAATCCGGTTTGCGTTTTTGCCTGCGGCGAAAGAGAAAACCTGGCCCTTACGGGCTGATCTTCCCTGCGGGATTCCGATTTCAGACTTTGCTGAAATCAGGTTTTCTCTTTTCCATGAACGCGGTAAAGGCCTCGCGCGCTGCCGGCTCGCGCAGCATACGGCCGAAGCTCTGCCCCTCCTCGGCCATCTGCTGCAGCACGCTCGCGGCCTGGCCCTTCTTCATCAGGCGCTTGGTCTCGATGAGCGAAGACAGCGGCTTGGCCGCCAGCTTGCGCGCCTGGGCCTGGGCGTAAGCATTGGCCTCGGTCGGCGGCAACACGCGGTTGACCAGGCCAGCTTCCAGCGCCGCTTCGGCCATGAAGGGCTCGCCCAGCAGCAGCGCTTCGGCTGCGCGGTGGTAGCCGAACATCTGCGGCACCAGCAGGCTGGAAGCCGCCTCCGGGCACAAGCCCAGGTTGACGAAGGGCATGGAAAACGCCGCGTTATCGCCGGCGTAGACCAGATCGCAGTGAAACAGCAAGGTGGTGCCGATGCCCACCGCCGGGCCGCTCACCGCCGCAATCAGCGGCTTAGGGAAGCCCGCGATGGCGCGCAGGAAACGGAACACCGGCGCGTCCTGCGTGGCCGGCGGCTGGTTGAGGAAGTCGCCAATATCGTTGCCAGCGGAAAACACCGTCTCATGGCCCTGGATTAGCAGCACGCGCACGGCCGCGTCGGCCGCCGCCTGTTCCACGGCGTCCGCCATCGCCGCGTACATCGCGGCCGTGATGGAGTTCTTGCGTTCGAGCCGGTTGAAGCTGAGCGTGGTCACACCGTCTTCGGTGTGGACGAGGATGTCGGACATGGGGCTCACTCCTTGAAATAGACGATCTGGTGGCTGGTGGCCAGCAACTGGCCGGCTTCGTTCCAGAGCTCGGCGCTCTGGTCGAAATAGCCGTTGAAGAAGGATTGTGCCCGTGCCTGCCCGAGCAGGTAACCGCTACCGGTCGCGGCGAGTTCATCGCGCCCGGCATGGAAATAGACCGTCATCGACACCGTGCCGACCGGCGTCAGCCGCGCGCGGCGGCGCCAGACGCGCGGGAAGAAGACGTCGGCCAGCGCCAGCAGGCTGCAGAAGTCCAGCGGACGCGGCGGATCGTCGCGCATCCAGAGCTGCGTCAGGCTGTCGGCCTCGCTGTCGTCCCAATGCTCGGGAATCTCCCCCGCACAAGGACGCAGGTCATAGCGCTGCAGCCAGGCCACCGGCCGCGCGCCTTGGGCCCGCGCAATGGTGGCGGGCGCCGGCACATCGGGCATGGTGGCGTCCACCGCGCTCCAGGTCGTACGCCGCACCGCCGTCACGGCCGTCGCCGTCAGCACCACGGTGTCCAGCCCGTCCGGGTCGGTCTGCGAGACCAGCACCAGCCAATGCTGGGTCGAACGGTTGGTGCGCATGGGGCGCGCCTCGATGCGGAAGGCGCCTTCGGCCAAGGCGGCAGCGAAATTGGCGGTGAACGACACCGGCTCGCCCAGGCGCTCCGGGTGGTCCATCACCGCCTTGAGCGCCTGGGCAGCGCTGATACCGCCGAACGGTCCCACCATGTTCCAGTAGGCGGCGTGGGTGTGCCCCTCGTAGTGACCGGGGCCGGTCTGCCCCAGCAGCAGGGCAGCGTCGAAAGGATGCAGGCTCATGGCTGCAGAGTGTGCGCCATCGCCGGCGTCTCGGCCGTCATCCTGGCGACGCCCAGAGACTGCAGAGCCTCGACGGCCCTGGGCCACAGCGAGGCGCGGAAATGCTCGCGAAACATGCCGAAGTGGCCGATGCGGCGGGCCAGCACATCTTCCGGCCCCAGCGTGTGTACCTCGCTCGGCGCGTTCGGGTACAGCCCCACCAGCGCCCGCGTGCCGCGCAGGGTCATCAGCTCATCGTCGGTGAACGACCAGGCCAGCAGCGGGAAACGCGCCTGTGCGTAGCGTTCGGCCACCGCCGCGCCCTCGGCCCCCACGCTGTAGCGCGGGTGCAGGCACCAGCGCCGCCACTGGCGGATCACGCCAGCCGGCAGGTCGCCTACCTTGCGCAGGCTGCGGCCCGGAAAGTAGCCGCACACACGGGTGGCCACCGGTACCAGCACGTGCCAGAAATACAGCACGCTGCGCCGCAGCCGCGGCGCGTTGTCGCGCCAGTAACCGCTGCCGGCCGCGACGCTGAACAGGCCGTCGACCCGGTCAGGCTGCTCAAACAGGCCGGGCAACTGGGCACCGAGACTGTGGCCGATCAGGTAGAGCGGCTGCTCCGGCAAGGCGTCCTTGGCCGCACGCACCACCGCTTCGTAGTCTCGCGCCCAGTCGAACAGATCGGCCCGGAAGCCGCGCAGCGTGTGCCCCGGTGTATCCGGGAGCGAGTCACCGTGGCCCCGGTAATCGAAGGTGGTGACACGGTAACCCTGCTCGGCCAGCCAGCGGGCAAACGGGGCATAGAAACCCTGCTGCACGCCCATGGCGCCGCCGATGACGACGCTGGCCTGCGCACTGCCAGCCGGCACATACTCGCGCAGCACGAGCTCAGCGTCACCACCCACCTGCAGCTTGCGCTTGTGCATGCCGCTCCTCGGTCAGACGCGCTCGAAGATACCGGCGGCGCCCTGGCCCATCCCCACGCACATGGTGACCATGCCGTACTTCAGGTTCTTGCGGCGCAGCGCATGCACCACGGTGGCCGAGCGGATGGCGCCGGTGGCGCCCAGCGGGTGGCCCAGCGCAATCGCGCCGCCCATGGGGTTGACCTTGGCCGGGTCCAGGCCCAGGCTGTTGACCACCGCCAGCGACTGGGCGGCAAAGGCCTCGTTCAATTCGAACCAGTCGATGTCGTCCTGCTTGATGCCGGCGCCGCGCAGTGCGGCAGGGATCGCCTCGATCGGGCCGATGCCCATGATGTGCGGCGGCACACCACGCGAGGCAAAGCTGACGAAACGCGCCAGCGGCGTCAGGCCGAAGCGCTTGACGGCCGCTTCGCTGGCCAGGATCAGCGCGCCGGCGCCGTCACTGGTCTGCGAGCTGTTGCCAGCCGTCACGCTGCCGCGGGCGGCGAACACGGTCTTGAGCTTGGCCAGCGCCTCCAGCGTGGTGTCGGCACGGGCGCCTTCGTCCAGGTTGACGGTGCGGGTCTTGGTGCTCACTTCGCCGGTTTGCAGGTTGGGCGTGCGCTCCACCACCTCGATCGGCGTGATCTCGGCGGTGAACTCGCCGGCCTGCTGGGCCCGCACGGCGCGCTGGTGCGATTCGAGCGCGAAGGCGTCCTGCGCCTCACGGCTGACCTTCCACTGCTGCGCCACCTTCTCGGCCGTCAGGCCCATGCCATAGGCAATGCCCACGTCCTCGTCGCGCAGGAAGATCGAGGGCGACAGCGAAGGCGCGTTGCCCATCATGGGCACCATGCTCATGCTTTCCACACCGGCGGCGATCATGACGTCGGCCTCGCCAACGCGGATGCGGTCGGCCGCCATCTGCACCGCCGACAGGCCGGAGGCGCAGAAGCGGTTGACGGTGATGCCGCCCACGCTGGTGGGCAGGCCGGCCAGCACGGCGCCGATGCGCGCCACGTTCAGGCCCTGCTGGGCCTCGGGAATGGCGCAGCCGCAGACGATGTCCTCGATGGCGGCCGGGTCCAGCCCGGGGGCCTGGGCCAGCGCCGCCTTGAGGGTGGTGGCCAGCAGGTCGTCCGGCCGGGTGTTGCGGAAGAAGCCGCGGTGCGAGCGGCCGATGGGCGTGCGCGTGGCGGCAACGATGTAGGCGTCTTGAACTTGTTTCATGTTGATTCCTTGTCAGCCGGTCAGTTGCGCAGCGGCTTGCCCGTCGAGAGCATGCCCATGATGCGTTCCTGGGTCTTGGGGTGCACGATCAGCGAGCAGAAGGCCTGGCGCTCCAGCGCCATCAGGTACTCCTCGCTCACCAGCGTGCCGGGCTCGACGTCACCGCCGCAGACCACGTTGGCGATCAGGCTGGCAATATGGAAGTCGTGCTGGCTGATGAAGCCGCCATCCCGCATGTTGACCAGCTGGCCCTTGATGGTGGCAACGCCGCTGCGGCCCGCCACCGGGAACAGACGTTTGTGCGGTGCGCGCCAGCCGCCCTGGTACATGGCCCGCGCCTCGTTGAGCGCCACGTAGAGCAGTTCGTCCTTGTTCGGCACGATGACGTCGCTTTCGAGCAGGTAACCCAGCTTGCGCGACTCCAGCGCGCTGGTACCGACCTTGGCCATGGCCGCGGCGGTGAAGCCTTCGGTCAGGAAGGGCAGGATGTCCTTGCCCGTCGAGGCTGCCGCGTTCTCGGCCGCGCGGCGCGCGATGTAGGTCAGGCCGCCGGCACCCGGAATCAGGCCAACGCCCACTTCCACCAGGCCGATGTAGCTCTCCATCGCAACGACACGGCGCGCCGAATGCACCGCCAGTTCGCAACCGCCGCCCAGCGCCATGCCGCGGATGGCCGACACCACCGGCACGCCGGCGTAGCGCAGGCGCAGCATCATGGTCTGCATCTCGTGCTCGGCGCCGTCGATGGCGCCGACACCGGCGACCATGAAGGCCGGCATCATGGCCTGCAGGTCGGCGCCGACGCTGAAGGGCTCGTCACCCGACCAGATCACCAGGCCCTGGTACTCCTGCTCGGCCAGGGTAACGGCACGCATCAGGCCCTCGACCACGTCGGGGCTGATGGCATGCATCTTGGTCTTGATACTGGCGATCAGTACGCTGCCGGTGTGGCTGGTGCGGGTCTCGTCCAGGGTCCACAGGCGCACGCCGCTGTCCTCGTACACGGTCTTGCCGGCGGTCTGGTACTTCGGCGAACCGTCGCCCAGCAGGCTTTCGCGGAAGTACTGCACGTCGTACACCGGCAGCTGGCGGCGCGGCTGGAACTGGCCGGTGGTGGGGTTGAAGGAGCCTTTCGGCGTATGCACGCCGCCGGCCTGGGCCACCGGGCCTTCGAACACCCACTCGGGCAGCGGCGCCTTGCACAGCGCCTTGCCAGCATCGATGTCCTCCTGGATCATCTTGGCCACTTCGAGCCAGCCGGCTTCCTGCCAGAGCTCGAAGGGGCCTTGCTTCATACCGAAGCCCCAGCGCATGGCCAGGTCGACGTCGGCCGCGGTATCGGCAATGGAGGCCAGGTGCACGGCCGCATAGTGGAAGCTGTTGCGCAGGATGGCCCAGAGGAAGCGGCCCTGTGCGCCTTCAGCGTTGCGCAACAGCTTGAGGCGTTCGCCAGCGGGCTTCTTGAGCATGCGCTCATAGACTGCATCGGCCTTCTCACCACCGGGCACGTACTCCTTGCCGGCGAGGTCGAAACGCAGGATGTCGCGGCCGACCTTCTTGTAGAAGCCGGCCTTGCTCTTCTGACCCAGGTGGCCCATCTCGATCAGGGTCTGCAGCACCTTGGGCGTGCCGAAGCTGCCGTAGAACGGGTCGCTTTTCTCGTCCAGGTTGTCCTGCAGCGTCTTGATGACGTGGGCCATGGTGTCCAGACCCACGACGTCCGCAGTGCGGAAGGTGCCGGAGCTGGCACGGCCCAGCTTCTTGCCCGTGAGGTCATCCACCACGTCGTAGCTCAGGCCGAAGTTCTCCACCTCCTTCATGGTCGCCAGCATGCCGGCAATGCCGACGCGGTTGGCGATGAAGTTGGGCGTGTCCTTGGCACGCACCACGCCCTTGCCGAGGCCACTGGTGACGAAGGCTTCGAGTTGGTCCAGGATCTCCGGCTGGGTGGTGGGCGTGGGGATCAGCTCCACCAGGTACATGTAGCGCGGCGGGTTGAAGAAGTGGATGCCGCAGAAGCGCGGCTTGATGGCTTCCGGCAGCGCCTCGGACAGCTTGGTGATGGACAGGCCCGAGGTGTTGGACGCGACGATGGCGTGCTTGGCGACGAACGGCGCGATCTTGGTGTACAGATCGAGCTTCCAGTCCATGCGCTCGGCAATCGCCTCGATGATGAGGTCACATTCCTTGAGCAGACCGAGGTGCTCTTCGTAGTTGGCGGCCTGGATCAGGCTGGCGTCATCAGCCACGCCCAACGGCGCGGGCTTGAGCTTCTTCAGGTTGTCGATCGCCCTGGTGACGATACCGTTCTTCGGCCCTTCCTTGGCCGGCAGGTCGAACAGCACCACCGGCACCTTGACGTTGACGAGGTGGGCGGCAATCTGCGCCCCCATGACGCCGGCACCGAGCACGGCGACTTTTCTGACTTGAAATCGGGACATCTTGTCTTCCTTGTAGAGGGCCGTGCTTACTGCACGCGGTTCCAGACCTGGGTCCGGTAGAACGGGCCGATATAGCCGCGAATCTGCAACTTGGCACCACCGTCCAACGGCGTCATGCGCAGGGTGTAGGTCTTGCCGTTTTCCGGGTCGAGAATGTTGCCACCCTCCCAGACGTCCTTGCCATCGGCCTTCTTGGCGCCACGGATGATCTCCATGCCCAGCTTGGGCTGGCCCTTGCGGTCATCGGTACACAGATCGCAAATCGGGTTGGCCGAAGGCATCAGCGATTTCTCGACCACACCGCTCAGCACGCCCGTGGCGGCCTCTCGAATGCGGATTTCCGCCTTCGGCTTGCCCGACGCGTCATCGATGCTCTGCCACAACCCCATGGGCGTCATCTGTGCCAGCACGGGTGCACTGACAGACGCCAGGCAGATCAACAGCTTTCGTTTCATCTCCGGCTCCGTTTGCAGTTCAGCGGCGGTCGACATCAGGCCAGGGCCAGGTCGGTGTCCATCAGCGACTTGGCGCCGGCACGGGCGGTGCGCATCAGGGTCGCGGTCTCGGGGAAGAGCTTGGCGAAGTAGAAGCGCGCCGTCTGCAGCTTGGCCTGGTAGAACGGATCGGTGTTGCCCTCGGCGATCTTCTTCAGCGCAACGGATGCCATGCGGGCGAAGAAGTAGCCGAACACCAGGTGGCCGGCCACGCGCAGGTAATCCACGGCGGCAGCACCCACTTCATCCGGGTTCTGGAAGCCCTTGAAGCCGATCTCGGTGGTGAACTTGGTCATCTGGTCGCCCAGGTAGGCCAGCGGGTTGATGAACTCGGCCATCTTCTCGTTGACGCCCTCGGCTTCGACCAGCGCACCAACCAGCTTGCCGAATTTTTTGAGCGTGGCGCCGTTGTTGCCCAGGATCTTGCGGCCCAGCAGGTCGAGCGACTGCACGGTGTTCGTGCCTTCGTAGATCATGTTGATGCGGGCATCACGCACGAACTGCTCCATGCCCCACTCCTTGATGTAGCCGTGGCCACCGAAGACCTGCTGGCACATCACCGCAGACTGGAAACCGTTGTCGGTCAGGAAGGCCTTGATGATCGGGGTCAACAGCGCCAGCATCTCGGCGCTGTCCTTGCGCACCTTCTCGTCCGGGTGGTACAGCTCCTTGTCCAGCAGGTTGGCGCAGAAACAAGCCAGGGCACGGCCGCCTTCGGCGTAGGCCTTGGCGGTCAGCAACATCTTGCGCACATCGGGGTGGACGATGATGGGATCGGCCGGCTTGTCCTTGGCCTTGGGGCCGGACAGCGAACGCATCTGGATGCGGTCCTTGGCGTAGGCCAGAGCGTTCTGGTAAGCCACCTCGGTCAGGCCCAGCGACTGGTTGCCCACGCCCAGGCGGGCGGCGTTCATCATCACGAACATGGCCTGCAGGCCCTTGTTGGGCTGGCCGACCAGGGTGCCGACAGCATCTTCCAGAATCATCTGGCAGGTGGAGTTGGCGTGGATGCCCATCTTGTGTTCCAGACCGCCGCAATGGATGCCGTTGCGCTCGCCCATGGAGCCGTCGGCCTTGACCTTGTACTTGGGCACCACAAACAGGCTGATGCCCTTGCTGCCTTGCGGCGCATCGGGCAGGCGAGCCAGCACCAGGTGCACGATGTTCTCGGCCATGTCGTGTTCACCGGCGCTGATGAAGATCTTGGCGCCGTTGAGCTTGTAGCTGCCGTCGGCCTGCGGTTCAGCCTTGGTGCGCAGCAGGCCCAGGTCGGTGCCGCAATGCGGCTCGGTCAGGCACATGGTGCCGGTCCACTCGCCGCTGACCAGCTTGGGCAGGTAGAGCTTCTTCTGCTCTTCGGTGCCATGGGCGTGCAGGCACTCGTAGGCGCCGTGCGAAAGACCGGGGTACATGGTCCAGGCCTGGTTGGCCGAGTTCAGCATCTCGTAGAAGCACTGGTTGAGCACGAAGGGCAGGCCCTGGCCACCGTATTCGGGGTCACAGCTCAGCGCTGGCCAGCCGCCTTCGATGTACTGCGCATAGGCTTCCTTGAAGCCCTTGGGCGTCTTGACCTCGTGGGTGCTCTTGTCCAGCGTGCAGCCCTCGGCGTCGCCGCTGATGTTGAGCGGGAACGCGACCTCGGCCGCGAACTTGCCGCCCTCTTCCAGCACGGCATTGATGGTGTCGACATCGATCTCGGCGTGACGCGGGATCTGCTTGAGCTCGTCGGTCACGTTCAGCACTTCGTGCATCACAAACTGCATGTCGCGCAGAGGCGGGTTGTAGCTGGGCATGGTTACTCCTTGGTGGCTTTCTGGGTGGATAGGGAGGTGGATTTGCGCCCGGTCTTGCTGACCGAGGCTTTGGAGGTAGCGGCCTTGGGGGCCAGTGATGTGTTGCCGTAGCGCGCCAGAATGTGCTCGAAGCCCTTGTGCGTGCGTTCGATCGAACCGGGCGTCTTGAGGAAACGGGCTTCGTAATGCAGCCCCAGGATGAGGCTGTGGATCTCAAACACGATCTGGCGCTCGTCAGCATCGGGCGACAAGTGACCTTCTTCCTTGGCCTGTACCACGGCGCGGTGCACCGCGGCCAGCCAGGTCTTGACGGCACTGGCTAAGGCGTCACGCACCGGACCGGTGCGGTCGTCAAAGTCCACGGCGCCGCTGATAAAGATGCAGCCGGACTGGATCTCGACCGAGACCCGCTTCATCCAGTTGGAGAACAGGGCCTGCAGGCGCGGCAGGCCGCGCGGCGACTTGAGCGCCGGGTAGAAGATCTCCTGCTCAAAGCGGTGGAAGTACTCGCGGATGACGGAGATCTGCAACTCCTCACGCGAGCCGAAATGGGCGAACACGCCCGACTTGCTCATGCGCGTGACCTCGGCCAGCACGCCGATGCTCAGGCCCTCCAGACCGATCTGGGCCGCGAGGCCGAGGGCAGCATCGATGATGGTCAGCTTGGTCTGCTGCCCCTTGTGCAGGGCGCGCCCTTCACGGCCGCCGTCACGCTGGGCAGCACGCGGGGTCTTGGTGGACAACTCGACGACGGTCATGGCTTGGGCAATAAAACGAACGGTCGTGCTATTTTGCATGAAAAAAAACGGGGTTCGCAAGCCCCGACAAAAAATAAGGCTCCCGCGACGGGGAGCCTTGCCCACACGCTCGCCTGAACGGCAGGCAATTACAGGCGGAACGGCACCACCCGCTGGGTCTGCGTGCCCAGCCCCTCGATGCCCAGCGTCATGACGTCGCCTTTCTTGAGGAAGCGCTGCGGTTTCATGCCCATGCCCACCCCGGGCGGCGTGCCGGTGATGACCACATCCCCCGGCATCAGCGTCATGTACTGGCTCAGGTGGCTGATGATTTTGGCCACGCTGAAGATCATGGTCTTCGTGTTGCCGGTCTGCACACGCTCGCCATTGAGGTCAAGCCACATGGCCAGTTTCTGCGGGTTGGGGATCTCGTCGCGCGTGACCAGCCAAGGGCCTAGCGGGCCGAAGGTGTCGCATCCCTTGCCCTTGTCCCATTGGCCGCCACGCTCGAGCTGGAACGCGCGTTCGCTCACGTCGTTCGCCAGCACGTAGCCCGCCACGTGGTCCAGCGCCGCCTTCTGCGTCACATGGCGCGCCTGCCTGCCAATGACCACGCCCAGCTCCACCTCCCAGTCGCCCTTGACCGAGCCTTTGGGCAGCATGACGTCGTCATCCGGCCCCTGGATGCAACTGATGGCCTTGGTGAAGACGATCGGCTCCTTGGGAATCGGCATGCCGGCCTCGGCCGCATGGTCGCGGTAGTTCAGGCCGATGGCAATGAATTTGCCGATCCCGGCGACAGGACATCCCATGCGCGGTTTGCCACGCACCGATGGCAGCGCCTCCGGCTTGAGTTTGCGCAGCTTGTTCAGGCTGGCGTCGCTCAGCTGGTTCGGGCCGAGGTCCGGCACCACGCCGCTGAGGTCGCGCAGCTTGCCTTGGTCATCGATCAGGCCCGGTTTTTCCTTGCCGGGCTGGCCATAACGGACGAGTTTCATCGAAGGTCTCCTGTCATTCTTGGAATCGGAATGAAAAATGGCGCCAACCCTTCAGGGGCAAGCGCCACAAGCTATGCATTCGATAGCAAATCAGAGCATTTGTGCCAAGCTGGCCTCCAGGTGCTCGGAGGGCAGGCGCCGAAAACCGGAACGCGCAAACCGCTGCAGCCGGCCGACGACAAAGGCCGTGAGCACCGAGGCGCCCACCTGGGCATCCACACTGGGCGTGGCAGAGCCGGGCTGGACGCCTTCACGCAGGCATTGCTTGAGGGTGGATTCGATCTTGTCAAAAAACTGGTTCATACGCTGCTGCAGGCGCTCGTTCTCGAACACCAGCGCATCGCCCACCATGACGCGCGTCATGCCGGGGTTTTTCTCGGCAAACTGCACCAGCATGGTGATGATCTTGCCTGCCTGCCGCACGCCGGCGGCCGCATCATTGGCGCCAGCCTCGCGCTCGGTGATCTGGTTGACCAAGGAAAACACCGTCTGCTCGATGAACTCGATCAAGCCCTCGAACATCTGCGCCTTGCTGGCGAAATGCCGGTACAGCGCCGCTTCGCTCACTTCCAGCTTGGCCGCCAGCGCCGCGGTGGTGATGCGCTCGGCACCGGGCTGCTCCAACATGGTGGCCAGCGCTTGCAGAATCTGTACGCGGCGCTCACCCGGCTTGGGCCGCTTGCGCACCGGCGCGGCGGCCTCGCTCTCGGCGGGCGTGGAGGGGGCGGTGTTTTCGACGTCAGACATGGTGCTTGGCTATCCGTTTTTTTGATTCTCGCACAGCGCCGATCAGGGTTTTCCTCGACTGGCAGCCTCCCGCGTCCACGCTCAATGGGAGCGGATCATGGTGCCATAGGCCTGGTCGGTCAGGATCTCCAGCAGCATGGCATGCGGCACCCGACCGTCGATGATGTGCACCGCGTTGACACCGCTCTTGGCAGCATCCAGCGCGCCGGCGATCTTGGGCAGCATGCCGCCGGAAATGGTGCCGTCGGCCACCAGCTCGTCGATGCGCCGCATGGTCAACTCGGTCAGCAGCTGACCCTGCTTGTCCAGCACGCCCGGGATGTTCGTCAGCATCAGCAGTTTTTCCGCCTGCAGCACCGTAGCGAGCTTGGCCGCCACCACGTCGGCGTTGATGTTGTAACTCTCGTTGTGCTCACCAAAGCCGATCGGGCTGACCACCGGGATGAACTGGTCGTCCTGCAAGGCCTTGACCACGGACGGATCGATGCCGACGATATCCCCCACCTGGCCGACATCGTGCTCCTTGCTCGGGTCATTGGCATCGACCATCTTGAGCTTGCGCGCCCGGATCAGGCCGCCGTCGCGTCCGGTCAGCCCCACCGCCTTGCCGCCGGCCTGGTTGATCAGGCCCACGATGTCCTGCTGCACCTCGCCGGCCAACACCCATTCGACCACCTCCATGGTCTCGGCATCGGTCACGCGCATACCTTGGATGAACTGCCCCTTCTTGCCCAGGCGATTGAGCGCCGTCTCGATCTGCGGCCCACCGCCATGCACCACCACCGGGTTGATGCCGACCAGCTTGAGCAGCACCACATCTTCGGCAAAGGCGGACTGCAGCGCCGGATCGGTCATGGCATTGCCGCCATACTTGATGACCATGGTCTTGCCATGGAACCTGCGGATGTAGGGTAGGGCCTGGGCGAGGATTTCAGCCTTGTCGCGCGGCTGGATATGGGTCATGTCGGTCATGGTTGGCCTGTACGGAAATGCAGAGCCGGATTGTGCCGCATCCGGGTTTCAGGCGGCCGGCGTTGTCTGTTCGCCGTAGCCGTGCACACAAGTCCGCAACACCGCCTTGATTTGATCGACATCCTCCCCCGCCGCCGCCTTGGCCAGGACATCCAACTGAAGCTGAAGCGCGTCCCACGTCAGGCAATCCTCATGCGCTTTCATGATGCGCGGATGGACGGTCGGCGCAGGATTGTCGCCAATCAGCAACTCCTCATACAACTTCTCTCCCGGGCGTAGCCCGGTGACGGTGATCTCGATGTCGCCATCTGGATGCGCCTCATCACGCACCTTGAGGCCAGACAGCTCCACCATCCGGCGCGCCAGCTCCATGATCTTGACCGGCTCGCCCATGTCGAGCACGAAGACTTCGCCGCCCGAGGCCATGGCCCCAGCCTGCAGCACCAGTTGTGCCGCCTCGGGAATTGTCATGAAATAGCGCGTTACCTCGGGATGCGTGACCGTCAAAGGGCCGCCCGCCGCGAGTTGCCTGCGAAACAGTGGCACCACACTGCCACTCGATCCCAGCACATTGCCGAAACGGACCATGCTGAAGCAGGTATGCCCGCCCTCGGGCGACTGCTGCGCCATGGCCTGCAGCACCAGCTCCGCCATGCGCTTGCTGGCTCCCATGACGTTGGTCGGGCGCACCGCCTTGTCGGTCGACACCAGAACGAAATGGCCCACGCCATGCCGCGCCGCGGCTTGCGCCATATTCAAAGTGCCAAAGACATTGTTGAGGATACCCTCCGCGGGGTTGGCCTCGACCATGGGCACATGTTTGTAGGCAGCGGCGTGATAGACGGTATCGGGGCGGTGCAGGCGACAGATGGCATCCAGCCGCGACGCCCCCAGGACACTACCCAGCAGCGGCGTCAAAAGCACGTTGAGGGACCGTGCTGAGCAGGTCTGCTGCAACTCCTGGTGAATACTGTAGAGAGCATATTCGCTGTGATCGAGCAGCAGAAGCTGATGCGGTCGTTCAAGCAGAATCTGGCGACACAATTCGCTGCCGATACTGCCCCCCGCGCCCGTCACCAGCACCACCCTGCCCGCCAGGTTGCGAGCCAGCAGATCAGCATCGGGCGGCACGGGATCCCGCCCCAGCAGATCTTCGATATCGAGCTCCTTGAAGTCCTGCACCGTGACGCGACCACTGGCCAGATCAGCCATGCCAGGCAGGGTACGGATATGCACCGGCAGCGCCCGCAGGTTTTCGATGATCCGGTTGCGACGCTCGCGCGTAATGCTCGGCAAGGCCAGCAAGATATCGGTCACCCCTTCGCGGCGCACCACCTCGTCTGCCTGCGCGCCAGCATGAACCGGCATGCCGTTGACGCTGCGACCAATCTTGCCGGGGTCGTCGTCCAGAAACCCCCGCAATGTGAACTGCCCGGTGAACCCCAGGGCGGCAGCAGTCTGGGCTCCAGCCTGCCCGGCGCCGTAGATCAACAAACGGCCGGCGCTGAGACGGGGCCGTCCCAAGCCATTCAACCAGAAACGCGCTGCGGCGCGGCTGGCTCCGACCAGCAGAAGAAAAATCAGGGGCTGCAACAGCCCCATGCTGCGCGGCACATTGGGCCATCGTGCCCACAGCACGATGCCCGACAACAACACAGCATAGAACCCCACGGCCTTGGCGGTTGTCACCAGTGCCGCCTGGCCGGTGTAGCGAAAGATGGCCCGGTACAACCCCAACCGGATGAACACCGGCAAGGCCAGCAGAGGCGCCAGCGCGTAAACGCGCAACTGCACGGCGTCGGGCCAGTTCAGTTCATCCAATCGCAACGAAAACGCCAGCCACGTCGCCATCAGCGACAAGCCGACGTCCATCGCCATCACAAAAAGCTGCTTGCCCCATCGCGGCCAAGTGAGCACCCTCCCCTGCATCTGCGCCCCGTCTCGCCAGCTTAGTTGGACACCGCAAACTCTTCTTTGGCACGCCCCTCGGCCACTAATCCCACCAACCACCGTGGCATCAGTCCGCGGCCACTCCACGTTTCCCCATTCGGACCAAGATACTTGGCCGGCACAGAAGCCCTTGCTCGCTTTTTGGCTACCGTTTTGCTGGCAACAACCGCCTTTTTCCTGATCGGACGTTTTTCCATTCGCTGCTGCAAATCTCTTAGAGTTATCCCATAGGCCTCCATTTTTGACACCAACTCCTGCACAACGCTTTCATATTCTTTTGCACGAATCTCATCCGCCTGCATTTGAAGCTTTTTAATTTGCGCGTGTAAGTCAATAAGATTGCTCATGGCTACCTCTCATGCTATTCAACGAACGGGTTTCCATCTCGGGAAGTCACAATCCTTGCCCCCCCAGGCGGAGGCATAGGGACCAACGGAGTATTTCTGGCTGCGATCTGAAGCAGCTCAGCAGGAGCCCCTAAATCTCGCAAAATACTTGTGACGCCTACCAAAGCTGTATTGCGAGAAAAAATCGCCACCCCCGTAAGCAAGCAAAGCTTTATATCGAGAAGAAAGGATCTTTTCTGAATATAAAAAAGCCCAAGCATGCTTTTACCAGGCCTAATTAGCTGATTGTAAGCAATATCAGGATCTATTTGATCAGCAAGAATATCCCCCTCATCAGAAAAAACAATTGACGCAAAGTCTGTAATTCCCGGCTTAACACTTAGCAGCTTGCGCTCAATCGGTGTGTATAAATCGGTCTCTCGCCTCACATTTGGACGTGGCCCGACAAGGCTCATGTCGCCAACAAAAACATTCCATAGCTGGCTCAACTCATCCAGTTTGTAACGGCGAATAAAATGACCAACAGCCGTGATGCGACGATCATTGGCCCCGGTCGAGTCAACGCCAGTTTTATCTGCATTAACGACCATTGAGCGTAGCTTGATCATTTTAAAAGAAACATCTCCCTTGCCCACTCTTGGTGCCACATAAAAAGGGGAATGTTTGTCTTGCCACCACACCAAAAACATGACGGGCAACAGAACAGGGCTAGCCATAATTAAGCCCAAAGCAGAAGCAACTAGATCAAAGAGTCTTTTCAGCATGAATTAGTCCATCAATTTCTTCACACGATCGATAACCGAATCGACCGTAGGGTAATAAGCTTGCTCAAGAATTTGTGCCGTTGGCGCTGGCGCAAAAGGCAACGTTAAGCGAACTGGAGATTTTTTCATGGCTCCCGCCGGAACGCTCTCTGCCACTTGGGCGATCACCTCGCCGGCTATTCCACAAGGGCCCCACCCACCATCAACCACCAGTAAACGCCCCGTTTTTGTGGCCGATTCAATGACTTTCGTACAGTCCAATGGATTTAGAATACGCAAATCAATCACATCAACGGACACCCCTGAAGCTTTCAGTATCTCAGCGGCCTCCAGCGCCAAGCGCGTCGAATACCCTGAACCGATGATTGACACATCATCACCAGTCAGTAGCCGCTGCGGCCCCAACTGAGACAACGCCAATTCTTTCACTGGCGGCAAATCATCTTCGAAACTGTATAGCCAGCGATCATCAATAAAGAGTACTGGGTCTTGACATGACACCGACGCAATCAACAAATCACGTGCATCTGCAACTGTGGTGGGCATGACGACACGTAGTCCCGGCACATGAGCAAACCAAGCATGCAAGGCCTGCGAATGTTGCGCCCCTTGCTCCCCACCCCGGTTGATAATGGCACGGATAGTCACGCCCGGGGCTGCCTGGCCACCGACCATGTGAGACCATTTGGCAGCCTGATTGACAATAGCATCCATGGCATACAGCATGAAATCCATCCGAGGATGAACAACAATCGGCTTCATGCCCGCAAGAGCAGCACCTACCGCCGCGCCTGTACATGCCGACTCTGACACGGGGGTATCAATGATTCGATGGGCCCCAAACTTCTTGTCTAGATTAGTCATTGAGTTGCCCACATACCAAGGGCTCCACAATCCCTGACCGATCACGAAAACCTCGGGATACCTACCCAGCAGGTATTCGAAAGCAGCCAGCATGGCTGTCCCATAGTTATAGCGAACCTTACTCATACGAGACTCTTCTTGAAGACATGTGAAGTAACCGCCCCTAGACCGGGCTTGGCATCTAACATGGCCCGAGCCCAAGCATTTTCTACTTCGCCGTTTACGGCCCGTTCCATGTCCGCAAGCTGCCTCTCGTCAAACCAACCGGCACTCACCAAACCTTGGTAAAGGCGCGCAACAGGATCCCGTTTGCGCCAAGCGAGCAACTCATCGGCTGAGCGGTGCACACCGACATCAATGTCCTCACGCCAGTCCACATGCCCATACCAGCGATAAGTCACCGCCTCCAGAAAGCCCGGCCCCTCGCCAGTACGCGCGCCGTCAATCAGCTTCGCAGCCGCATTGCGAAGACTCACCACATCGTTTCCATCAACAACTTCATACGGAATATCGTTTGCCGCTGCGAAGCGTGCGGTTGCCTCAAATGGCTGACGCAATGAAACATGCATATGACTGGCGAAGAGATTGTTCTCCACCACAAACAGGACAGGCGCCTTGAGCATGCGCGCGAGATTGAGTGATTCATGAACCACGCCCTCCTCTACGGCGCCATCCCCTAGGTAGGCCACCCCAACGTCGCCGGAGCCCTGCAGTTTTGCGGCAAGTGCAGCCCCCACGGCCAGCGGCACCGTTCCGGAAACAATAGGCACCGAACCGTAAAAGCCATTGGGCTGGTCCCACAAGTGCATTGAGCCCCCCATACCACGAGACAGCCCCGTCTCCTTGGCTAAGACCTCTGCAAAGAGGCGGTGCAGACTCGCCCCCATGGAAAGCACGTGCGAATGCGAACGATGGGCGCCAAAAACACGATCCGTCTTGCGCAATTCGGCAGCGACCGCCACGGCCACCGCCTCCTGACCAACACCCAGATGTACCGGCCCACCAATAAGACCATCACGTCGTCCTGCCGCCAAGCAGCGCTCAGCTTGGCGAATGCGCAACATCATTTCCAGCTGACTCAGCAATACTGACCGATCCTGTCCCGAGACAACAATCGGCTCCTGGCATTCCGAGGGATCAGACAAGCGTCCGAGCGACCAGTCTGCCATGATCACTTGCCGTAGAAACTACGGATCGCGCTGACGATGTAGTCAACTTCCTCGTCCGTGATGACCACATTCATTGGAAGCATCACGAAACGCGTGAAGAACTTGTCTGTCTTGGGCAATTCGACAGTGAACCCCAATTCCTTGAACTGATGCACCGGTGTTCCAGCCCACTGAATGATGGTCTTGACGCCGCGGCTATCAAGATAAGCGCGCAATTCGTCACGACGTTCCGCTTCAAGCTCGTAGTTCTGATAGACATCGAAATGGCGGTCGTCGGCATCTGGTGCTGGCGGCAAAGTAAGTTCGGCCAAGTCACCCAAACCAGCTTGGTAACGAGCAGCAACCGCCCGACGACGGGCAATGTCTTTCTCGAAGAACTTGAGCTTGTAATCCAGCACCGCTGCCTGCATGTTGTCTAGGCGGGAGTTGTAGCCCCATGCAACCACGCGTCCCTCGTCATTGCGGCCGTGATCCTTCAGCAGGGCGATTTGCGCCGCAACCGCATCATCATTTGTGACGATTGCGCCCCCATCACCAAAGCAGCCCAGCAGCTTGGCGGGATAAAAGCTGATTGTGCCGAACTTACCAAAAGTACCCGCGCAACGTCCCTTGAACCTGGAGCCAAGCCCCTGGGCAGCGTCTTCCACGATCATCAGCCCGTGCTTGTCTGCCACGGCCTGAAGCGCATCCATATCACAAGTCCGCCCGTTGATCTGGACCGGCATGATCGCCTTGGTGCGTGACGTAATCCGCCTCTCCACATCGGCAGCATCCAACATATGGTCAGCTCCGCACTCTGCCAAAACTGGCGTTGCCCCCACCAAATGAACCGAGGCAGCGGTCGCAATGTATGTGTGCGACGGAAGTATCACCTCATCGCCTGGGCCAATCCCTACAGCCTTCAAACCGATAATGATGGCATCAGTTCCATTGGCCACACCAAATGCATGCTTGACGCCCATGAACTTCGCCAGATTGGCGTCGAAATCGCGACACTCCTTCTGCAGGATATAGGCACCACGCCGACAGACATCGAGCATCACCTCGGACAGAGCAGCCTCATCGCGCTTAAACAAATCGGCATAGGGGAAAAAGGGGATCACCTTCACGTTAAAGTTCCTTTGATAGTAAAAAGACCCGAAAATTATCTCCGTCCTTGGGCAGACAAGACGAATTTGAATGCCGAACTCTTGACGCCAATTAGTTGATCAAGCCGGTCCAACATCCGCTGGGCTGTCGGCTCATCAAACAATTTGGCGACTATGGGCGCGGCAAAACTGAATGCTCCGAAATACTGAATATCCACCATTGAATAGCCTTGACTGATTCGCGCAATGCGCGACATATCAGGCATACGAAGTAAGGTGCTCTTTGTTCTTTCACCGCGGCAATAGTGTAGCCACCTGTTCAACCGATAAATAAGACTATGGTTGAGCGAATCGACGCAGATCAGCGCGCCCCCCGGCCGCAACACGCGCCTTATTTCCGCATCCACGATCGCTGGCTCGCCATAACTCAGCCCCCCAGCACAGGTGACAACGTCAAATGAGCCATCCGGAAACGGCAGCGCCTCCATGTCAGCAATCTGAGTCGTCAGGGCACCATCGGCACGGATCCTCTGCTCCAGCAGCCTGAGCGATTCAGAAGAAATGTCCGTCGCTGTTACATGCGCCCCAGCTTGAAGAAGAATTTGGGTATGCATGCCAGAGCCCGCCGCCAATTCCAGCACGCGATCATCTTGACGAATCAAATCACGAATTGCTTGCTCGTAAACCAGATAGGGCGTTCGAAGACTCTGTCTAATCGCATCTGACCCCAGCGCCGGCGGTATCAAGGCGTTGGCACTATCAGAGAGCTGCGCCCGCGCATGCGCATCATAGCGGTCTCGCTCTTTCGATTTGTCACTGGCCATCCTTGACCCACCGCGTCCCTAATACCTCAAGAAGTCCCACCAGGCCCCCGTAGACCCGCTGAAAGTCAAAGTTTTCGCGGTAAAGAGAACGGGCTTTCACCGACAGCCGACTTTGTAGGCTCTGATCGCTCATCAATGCCTCAACGCATTCAGCTAGCGACCTACCCGTCCTTGGGCCATAGCCTAACCCAACCTCATGCATATCGATCAATTTCGCGACCTCCCCCTCCAACGGGCTCAGAACCGGTAGCCCAAGCGACAGCGAATCGATCACCTTGTTGGGAATGCTCATAGTAAAGTCTTCCGTATTCTTGTACGGCGCGAGGGCCGCCAGCGAGACAGCAGCCAACGCCGCTATCTGCGCACGATCAATCCAGCCGACAAAACGCACATTGGACGCTCCGTGCGCCTGCTCACGCCAAACTTTGGATGAAGGGCCATCGCCGCAGATAATGAACTCGCAATCAGCACCTCGACTTGCAAGCGCGCGAGCAGCCTCAAGCACCGCCGCGAAATCAAATGCAGTGGTATGACTTCCAACGAAGCAGATGCGGGGTTTGCCATCTAAACCTACGCCTTGTTGTTGCCACCAAGCCCTCGCCGCGGCGAGTTCAACATCAGATACTTGCCCGCCCGGCGTGGTCAGCGGCACGACCCGGTCAAGTTCGCCAACGGTCCGACCGGCAAAGTCAGCCGCCCACTGCAAGAATCCGGCAGCCATCGCCGTGAGTGCCGTCGCATCACGCATGGCACGCCTCGCGAAATAGAAGTATGGCGCCAAACAGAAACGCCCCACTGCATGCAAACGTGCCGGCAAGGCCCTCAAGAATATGGTTGGCCACTGGTCCTTGACGTCCAACACGCAGGGAACGCTTCGCCGGTTCAGCCAGCGCGTTAGAACCGCCGCTGACTCGATGGGGGGATAGCCAACGAATGCAACATCTGGCGGGATTGCCTCATTTTTCAGCAACTTCAATAGATTGTGGGCCAGAATCGCATGATCCCAGAGGCGACCCAGTCCAATATTTCGCCGGTATCCTGGACTGGGAATCAGCCTAATTTCAAGTTGTGGAGAGATGACCATCCGCTCTGCCCCCCGGGTGCGATGACGTTTTTCTTGATGGTAGAACGCCGTGCTCCAAAGCACAACGTTATGGCCCGCCGCCACCAGCGCATTTGCAAGGTTCATGGCCCTCATCGGCCTCGGATTACCTGCGTCAGTATGCAAGGGCTCCCCAGTCTGAAAAACCCAAACTGTCAAATATTTGCTCATTTTTTACCAATCGAACCCGTAAAGACCACGCCAAGAACCGGAGCCCCGATCCGGAGCAGTACCAAGATGAACAGAGCGATAAAGAAACCTTGCGCGCCCAACATTGCTTGGAGGGATGCAGAAGATGGCAACATCGTCAAGCCACACAACAGCACCCCGTAACTAGCCAATCCAATTGGATGCGCGCCAACGAGCCATGCCGCACCGACGCGGACGACCAACAACAAGACTGTCGCAATGATTACACCCCATAAACCGCCTCGCGCAAATGCATCCGCATCAAAGGATGCATAAGCACTGATGCTTGTCGTATATTTGTGTGGAAATCTTTCTTGATAAGCCCAGATTCCAACCTCTCGACTTGGCGCCGAACCCTGCGATGCCTTAGACGGAAAAAAACCAATAATTCCCAGAGGCTCTTTTTTTACATAGGTGTAGTACTGATACCACCTATGGGAAACATCAGCTGGCGTAAGCCATACCCGATACAGAACGTAATTGAAAATGTTGATGGTTTTTGAGCGCCCCAAGTAAGCGTCCGAGGTCTCCATGCGAGCCAGATCACCCAAGGTCAAAGCATGCCTCGGATCGTCCGCCTCCATTCCCCAAGTCGCCAGCAGCTCAGTTTGAACTGCATTCTTTCGGTAGTCATCAAATACCCCAGATGACAACGCACACACGAGGCCACCCACACAAATAAGAGATACTCCGCAGAGCACCGCCGCAAAG
>Ga0209594_1000046_pt1 | contig 97920 bp, 85 predicted proteins | sample AshMeaCrysSpring_FD_184126 | JGI IMG/M metagenome (GOLD analysis project Ga0209594, IMG submission 184126) | Groundwater microbial communities from Big Spring, Nevada to study Microbial Dark Matter (Phase II) - Ash Meadows Crystal Spring... | ecosystem: Environmental > Aquatic > Deep subsurface...
CAAAAGCCAGTTTTATTGATAATGATCCCATTCCGGTGTACAAAGCGGGTGAGAGAAATCAGTGGACTTTCAGTGGAAAAAGAGTCAAACGGGGTTTATACCGTAGTGGTAGTGGACGATTGGTTAATGCCGATGTGAACGGTTCTTTGAACATCATGAGAAAAGCAGTCCCAAATGCTTTAGGCTATGGGATAGAGGGTGTTGTAGTTCACCCCGTTCGGGTAACACCGACAAAGTAAAGGTGTGTCACATTTGACTATATTTTTATGAACTATTATACTGATTTGCCTTACTGCTATAGAGATGGAAACAGCTATTTATATTATAATTTTTCTATATTATCATGATTTTTGTTTGACAGTTCTATACATCTTTTACAGGGTTTATGCTTCTTTCTAGCTTCATCGTGATAATCATAATATAAAATTTTATCTATTTCATCTGGTTTTACTCTCTCAGGATAGTTTTTGCAATTTCTATTGAAATGATAAGTAGTATTTTCATTCCAAGCTCGAAACTCACTACCTTCAAAAACTAACTCTATTGGCATACTTTCTAAAAGTAATTGCACTTTTTTTAAAATTTTTTGATTAAATTATAACGCCAGTCATTTTGTATTATATGTAGTATAATTAAAACAGTTCAGAAAATCCCGACAGTCTAGCGGGAATATGCAAAAATGAACAACGGAACACGATAACCATCCCAACACGGAGAGAGAATAGTGGAGTCACGATATAACCCTACATCTATCGAACAGAAGTGGCAAGCCACCTGGACCCAACAGGGTTTGTACAAGACCATCACGGATAGCAACAAGCCGAAATTCTACGCCCTGTCCATGTTCCCTTATCCTTCCGGTAGTCTACACATGGGTCACGTTCGTAACTATACCATCACCGATGTGATCGCCCGCCTCAAACGAATGCAAGGTTATCGGGTTCTCCATCCTATGGGTTGGGATGCCTTTGGACTGCCTGCGGAAAATGCTGCCATTGATAGAGGTGTTCCGCCGGCGACCTGGACGTATCAAAATATTGACCAAATGCGGGAACAATTGCAACGCTTAGGCTTCTCCATTGACTGGGAAAAAGAAGTGGCGACCTGTTCCCCCGATTATTATCGTTGGACGCAATGGATTTTCTTACAATTTTACCAGGCAGGGTTAGCCTATCAAAAAGAAGCGGCTGTTAATTGGGACCCCATCGACCAAACTGTACTCGCTAACGAACAGGTAGACAGTGAGGGCTATTCTTGGCGGTCGGGGGCGAAAGTGGAACGGAAACTATTACGGCAGTGGTTCTTTAAAATTACCGATTATGCTGAAGAATTGTTAAATGACCTTGACAAATTACCCGGTTGGCCAGATAGAGTCAAAACCATGCAGGCCAACTGGATTGGTAAATCTACCGGGGCTTATTTAGAATTTCCCGTGGTGGGAAGCAACGAAAAAATCCCGGTGTTTACTACTCGTCCCGATACCGTTTATGGGGTTTCTTATGTGGTTCTTGCCCCAGAACATCCCTTAGTAGCCCAGGTGACCACCGCTGAACAGAAAGCGACTGTAGAAGCGTTTATAGCCGAAGTCGCTGAGGAAAGCGAAATGGATAGAACCGCTGAGGATAAACCCAAGCGGGGAGTTGCGACAGGTGGCAAGGCAATTAATCCTTTTAATAATAAAGAAATCCCCATTTGGATAGCTGACTATGTGTTGTATGAATATGGAACCGGGGCAGTGATGGGGGTTCCTGCCCATGATGTCCGGGATTTTGCTTTTGCTAAACAGTATAATTTACCGATTACTCAGGTGATTGTCCCCCATGATGCGGATAATGATAACAGTGAAGATGAGGAAATTACCGAAGCTTATACTGAATCGGGAATTCTAGTCCATTCTGGTTCCTTTAGTGGGGAATATTCGACGAAAGGGAAACAGGCTATTATTGAATGTGCTGAAAGTCAAGGCTATGGCGAAAGCCGGGTTCAATATCGCTTAAGGGATTGGTTAATTTCTCGTCAACGCTATTGGGGGGCACCCATTCCCATTATTCATTGTCCTCAATGCGGGGCGGTTCCGGTTCCAGATGCTGATTTACCCGTAAAATTACCCGATAATGTGGAATTTTCCGGCCGGGGACCCTCGCCGTTAGCGAAGTTAGAGGCTTGGGTCAATGTTCCTTGTCCCAATTGTAGTACGCCGGCAAAGCGAGAAACCGATACAATGGATACCTTTATTGATTCCTCTTGGTATTTCTTGCGTTATCCTGATGCCACCAATGACAGTCAAGTATTTGATTCAGCAATTACCAATGATTGGATGGCTGTTGATCAATATGTTGGTGGCATCGAACACGCGATTTTACACCTATTATATTCTCGCTTTTTTACAAAAGTATTACGCGATCGCAAACTGTTAAATTGTGATGAACCCTTTCAACGGTTATTAACCCAAGGAATGGTTCAGGGATTGACGTATAAAAATCCTGTCACGGGCAAGTATATTCCTTCAGCGGATGTGAATCCTGAAGATCCCAAAGATCCGCAAACTGGGGATAAATTACAAGTCTTCTTTGAGAAGATGTCGAAGTCAAAATATAATGGCGTTGATCCGTTGGAAGTAATGGGGAAATACGGGGCAGATACCGCCCGGATGTTTATCCTGTTTAAAGCGCCACCGGAAAAAGATTTAGAATGGGATGATGCGGACGTTGAAGGACAATTTCGCTTTTTAAATCGAGTGTGGCGTTTAGTCACAGAATTTCAATCTGTTACAACTCAAACTGTAGAAAATAAGGAGTTAAATAAAGCAGAAAAAGATTTACGGCGGGCGATTCATACCGCGATTAAAGAAGTTACGGAAGATTTAGAAGGAGATTATCAATTTAATACAGCAGTTTCAGAAATGATGAAACTAAGTAATGCCTTATCTGATGCTAAGTGTGAAACTTCAGCCGTTTATCGGGAAGGAATTGAAACCTTGTTGAAGTTATTAGCCCCGTTTGCCCCTCATATTGCCGAGGAATTATGGCAAGGTTTAGGAAATCATGAATCTATTCATATTCAACCTTGGCCAGAAGTGGATGAAGCGGCATTAGTGGTGGATGAAATCACCTTAGTGATTCAAATTAACGGTAAAACACGCGGCACCATTTCTGTTCCCGCAAAAGCCGATAAAGCGACGCTAGAGGCGTTAGCAAAAGCTTCTGAACCGGGACAACGGAACTTAGAAGGAAAAGAGATTAAAAAAGTGATTGTAGTACCTGGAAAGTTAGTGAACTTTGTGATTGCAAAATAGGAGTTTGTAGGGTGCGTCTGTCGGACGCACCTTGCCCCTAACAAGCCACTAATGTCTTTGTAGAAACGGAATAGTATTCTTGATACCAAGCAATAAACTTCTCTAGCCCTATAGAAATGGGTGTACTGGGTTGAAAATCAAAATCTTGACTTAATTCGTCGATATCTGCGTATGTAGAAACCACATCCCCTGGTTGCATCGGTAACAGATTTTTACGGGCTGTTTTACCCATAATCGTTTCAATTGTAGCAATAAACTCGTTTAACTCAACCGGCTGATTATTGCCTAAATTATACAGTTTAAAGGGTAATTGTTCCTGAACACCTTGAGGCTGTTTTTTAACAATTCTTGTAATTGCTTCAATGATATCATCAATATAAGTAAAATCTCGCTTCATTTTACCGAAATTATAAACATTAATCGGTCGATTTTTGGCGATCGCCTCAGTAAATTTAAAATAGGCCATATCCGGCCGCCCCCAAGGCCCATACACGGTAAAGAAACGTAAACCTGTGATCGGAAGTTGATAGAGATGACTATAAGTATAAGCCATTAATTCATTGGCTCTTTTGGTGGCTGCATAGAGGGATACAGGCTGATCAACCGGGTCACTGACGGCAAATGGAATTTTAGTATTGGCACCATAAACGGAACTAGAAGAGGCAAAAATCAGGTGCTTAATGGCATGATGCCGACAACCTTCTAAAATATTGACAAAGCCAACTAAGTTGCTATCAACATAAGCATGGGGATTTTGTAAGGAATAACGCACCCCAGCTTGAGCCGCTAAATGAATGACAATATCAAAATGATAATCTGTAAAGAATTCTGGGACTGTAGCGCGATCACTAATCTCTAAATAATGAAATTTAAAATTTGGCTTAGGTAAGAGTTGTTGGAGACGAGCTTTTTTCAGGCTGACATCATAGTAATCATTGAGGTTATCAACGCCATACACTTGATAGCCTTCAGCAGTTAATCGAGTTGCTAAATGATAACCAATAAAGCCGGCTACACCTGTAATCAGAATATTCATCGGTTGATTCTCCTCAATCCGTTTAAGTCATAATTTAACTATAGCTTGATTTTCATGAATGAAAGTGATATGAAACTTAAGTGAGAAGTTTTTCATCTCTACTTTACTTTACTCATCGCTTCCCAAGCGATACCCCATTCCTCGTACCGTTTCAATGGATTTATTGCCGAGTTTTTTGCGTAAATAGCCCACATAAACATCTACAATATTAGATCCTGGATCATAATCATAACCCCAAACTAAATCTAATAATTGTTGTCGGGTCATCACTTGTCCTGGATGGCGAAAAAATACCTCTGCCATAGTATATTCGCGGGCAGGAAGTAAAACTTCGCGATCGCCAACATAAATTTTACGAGTGCGTAAATCCAACGTCATATTACCCCGTTGAATTTGCATTTTATCTTGATTTTGTTGAGCCGGATGACTGGCTTTTAACCGCACTTCAATCCGGGCTAAGAGTTCAGCAAAACTAAAAGGTTTAGTCATATAATCATCTGCCCCCCCTTTTAAGCCCGCGACTTTATCCATCACATCATCCCTGGCGGTTAAGATAATCACCGGAAATTTGATGCCTTGTCCGCGCCAGGTTTCTAACACCGTTAAGCCATCTTTTCCAGGTAAACCTAAATCCAGCAATGCCAGATCAAATTCATAACTAAAGGGCAATAAGAGGGCTGTTTCTGCATCTTCAGCAATTAAGGTGTTATAACCATTGGCTTTCAAACCTTTTTCAAGAAAAGCAGCAATTTTGCTTTCATCTTCGACAATTAAAATTTGCTTCATTATTAATCCTACTATTCGTCAAATTCTAAGGGAAAAACCACAGAAAAAGTTGAACCAATTCCTAGTTTACTTTGAAGATGAATCGCCCCTTTATGGGCTTCTACAATGGCGGTCACAATGGCTAAACCTAACCCAGAACCTTCTGAACGACGGCGGCTATTTTTAACGCGGGTAAAACGGTCAAAAATGCGTTTTTGTTCACTGGCAGCAATGCCATCTCCGGTATCCCGCACCCAAAACTTGACGCGATTGCCCTCAATTTTTCCGCCTAATACAATTAAGCTATCGGGTAGGGTGTGCTGTACGGCATTTTGGGCTAAGTTAATAATAGCCTGGGTAATTCTTTGGGGATCTCCTGTCATTTTACCCGATACAATTTCGTTTTCTAAATGCCAATTTCGATCCCCTAATTGTTGGATTTTATTAAATAATTCTTCCATAAACCTTGTCAATTCAATCGTTTCAATCTGTAAAAAGTCCGAACGTTCTGCTTTTGCCAGTAAGATTAAATCTTCGACTAAACGATTCATCCGGCTGAGTTCACCCATGACTAAATTGAGGGTTTCTTGTTGAGACTCTGGGTCTGTCTCCATCAATTCTAGATGTCCGCGAATAATGGTAATGGGTGTTCTCAGTTCATGTCCGGCATCATTAATTAGGTTTCGTTGCGCTTCAAAAGCATGTTCTAAGCGCTCCATCATGGCATTAAAAGTACGACCCAATTGAGCCACTTCTCCTGTTCCTTGAATATTAATGCGCTGAGATAAGTCAGACTCAGAAATTGATTGAACTGTATCTGATAAATGCCTTAAAGGGGATAACACTTTTCCGGCTGCCAACCAAGCTAATGACGAGGCTATGAATGTCATTATCATTAGAATTCGGATGACAACATAGAATGAATTCAAGACTTCTCCTCGTTCACCTGCTGAGATGTGAGCAACGACAAATACAGCAATAGTTTCTTCAGTGGTTTTAATCGGCTCAGCCATATAAATTATACTACCCACTTCAGGATCATCAACCTTAACTTCTCCCTCTTCTTCAACAGTAATCTGTTGCCAGTGTTGCATAATATCAGAATCTGAATTAATCACCTGGGGTAAAACAAGGGAATTGGATTTATAAAATAAACCATCAACAATCGTAATAAAATAACTATCATCTTCGGCTTCATTCTGGGCAATGAATTGGTCAAATGCTCGATAAATATCTATATTAATCCGTTCCCATTCGACGGGTTGGGCATTTTGTTTGACCTTTGACTCTAATAAAATTTCGATTAACTCTTCTTCAAATTCTTCTAGATCCTCCCGCATATCTACCTCAACGCGCTTTGTAACTTCGGCAATTAAACGATATCTAATAATTGGAATAGCAATTAATGTAAATAAGCACATCAATGCCAAGTACCATAATAATATACGAGTTCGAGTTTCTTGAAGAAATGAAAGTTGCGGTAACCGATTCATCTTGAATTTAAATCGACGCAAATGTCGTCCTATTCTTCGTAAAATAGGCTTTTTGAATTGTCTTTTTTGATGAGCTTCATTACTCTCTGATAAATTCATAAAGTGATTCAACATTAGGCTATGGCTATATACAGCGAGTCAGTTAGCTTTTTCTAAAGATTTAACCCAAGTGATGCATCCTGAATCAAAACCTTAAAAAATTATTATACAGCAGATTTATATGTGTAATTCATTTGTATTTAAGAAAATAAGAGGACATGAAATATATATAATACTAATCTCAATTCTCCGCGACTCTCCCCCTGAACCACAAGCAAGATGCAGCTTAGAACTCTGCTAAAATACTTACTTGGGCTGATCAAAGGTTCATATAAAAATGTATGGATCAACACATTATCAGAAAATTTTGTAAATTCTGTAGTTTACTAAGCCTTTATCCACTTCATTTTAGGGTTAACACAGATGTATTCCATCAAGAATACTTACTACCTCCCCCCTAAACCCTAAACCCTAAACCCTAAACCCTATTCCCTATTGCCTATTGCCTTTAGCCTTTAGCCCGATCACATCCACGACGCAATAGTCATGATTATAAGGTCAGCGGTTCAATATCTATGAATAACATGAGACTTTTCTCATCAAAGTTTCATAGATGCTTCATTGAAAATGGTGAAACTAACAATAACCAATTCCATTCACCTGAGTGTAATTATTATGGCTCGCATTCTTCCTTCTACAATTACCACAGGTCAATTTAAAAAAATCATGGTCTATTCCCATGATGCTTATGGTTTAGGAAATATTCGACGAATGCTAGCGATTTGTAAGTATTTGATCAAATCAAATCCTAATCTTTCTATCTTATTAGTATCTGGTTCACCGCTGCTGCACAGTTTCCGTTTACCTCATGGTTTAGATTACATTAAACTACCTTGTTTAAATCGCGGTTCTTTGGGAGAAATGAAGGCTAAATATCTGAATACAGATCTAGAGTCTACCTTAAAATTGCGATCCGAATTAATTTTAGCGGCGGCAAAAAACTATCAACCGGATTTAGTTTTAGTGGACAAAAAGCCTTTAGGTATTCAAGGAGAACTCAAGCAAACCATTGATTATTTAAAAGGCAATTTATTGAGTACTAAATTTGTCTTACTGCTGCGGGATATTTTAGATACACCTGAAAAAACAGTTCAAGAATGGCAAAAAGAAAATTACCACCCTATTATCGAATCAATTTATGATCGTGTTCTAGTGGTAGGAATGCCAGAAATATTTGATCTAGTTCAAGAATATCAGTTTAACGATGCTTTAGCTACTAAAGTGCGGTATTGTGGGTATATTCGCAAAGAATTAGGTTTAAAAAATCGCCGAACGATTCGTCAAGAATTAGGAATTAAGCCCGATGAAAAGTTGGTTTTAGTTACCCCAGGGGGAGGAGAAGATGGTTATGATTTAATTCATCATTATCTGACTGGAGTTGCACAACAACAAGATAAATTTAATCAGCAAAATATTCGCAGCCTCATCTTTTGTGGTGCGGAAATGCCTCCCGAACAACAACAACAAATTTATCAACAGGCGCAAACATTATCTGGCGTGACGGTATTAGAATTTACCGATGATTTAATGAGCTACGTGAATACCGCTCATGCTGTTATTTGTATGTGTGGTTATAACACCATTACGGAAGTCTTACAAAAAGGTCGAAAAGCTATTGTTGTTCCCCGTATCAAGCCAGGACGAGAACAGCTTATCCGCGCTCAAAATCTGGCAAAAGTAGGATTAATTAAAATGATTCATCCAGATACACTTCACCCGATTTTATTAATCAAAACTTTATTAAATACTTTGGAAAATCCTGAGAGCAATAGCTCAATTCATCATTTAGATTTTAACGGACTGCCGAGAGTGAATAATTATCTAGCTATGCTGTTATTCGACTCTTTCTGGATTAATCAAGAATCAGAAACTGCCCTGAAATCAGCATAGTTCAGCCAATTCAATAACAGGAATGAAAAATCATGCAAAAAGTCATGTTTTATTGCCAACATATTCTAGGCATGGGTCATTTAATTCGGAGTGTAGAGATTGTTAGAGGATTAATTCCTGACGCTCAAGTCTGTTTCATTAATGGTGGACAGGTGATTGAGGACTTTCAATTTCCCTCTGAAATTGAAGTCATTAATATTCCAGCAGTTAAAACGGATAATGAGTTTAATGAATTACGTCCGGTTGATGACAATTTTACCCTGTCAGAAATCGAAACTATTCGGAAAGATATGCTCTTGAATATCTGCGATCGCTTTTGTCCCGATGTTTTAATTATTGAGTTGTTTCCCTTTGGTCGTAGACGCTTTTCTTTTGAACTCATTCCTTTAATTGAAAAGGCAAAAGGTTTGGGTGCAAAAATTGTTTCAAGTGTCAGGGATATTGTAGTCACCAAACAAAATCAGGAGCGTCATGAAGAGAAGGTTTGCCGTTTAATTAATAAATATTTTGATATGTTATTGATTCATGGCGATCCAAATTTTGTCAAACTGAATCTCAGCTTTTCTCGAATTCATGACCTCAATTGTCCCGTTCACTATACGGGTTATGTGGTGCAACCCATGCCCCGAGAAAATCCTATTTTAGAGATGAATAAACCCCTTATCTTAGTCAGTGTCGGAGGTGGCAGGTTTGGGCATGATTTATTAGAATGTGTGGCTCATGCTGCCCCCATTTTAAAAACAAAAATTCCCCATCATATTCAAATGTTTACAGGTGCTTTTAGCCCGGATGAAGTTTTAGAAAAACTTCAAAAAATTACCCAGAATTTAGATAACATCACCGTGAGTCGTTATACACCTAATTTACTCAATTATATGCAACAAGCCGATTTATCCATTGGGATGGCAGGCTACAACACCACGATGAATATTTTAACCACAGGAATTAAAGCCATGATGATGGCATTTCAAGGAAATAATGATATGGAACAATTAACTCGTGTCCAAAAGTTGGAACAGTTAGGCCGAGTTAAAATGATTCATCCAGATGATTTACACCCTGAACAATTTACCCTTAAAATCATTAACTATCTTGCCGAAAAACCGAATCAATTATCCCTAAATTTAGATGGAGTCAATCAAACGGCTTACTATCTCAAGCAGTTAACTCAACAGCCTGAATTAGTAATGAGTTGTTAAATACCATCATCAATCACTTGTAAAATCAACTTCAAAAAATCATGACCATGAAAACAATAACCTCGAAAACAATTTGTATCACAGCCCAAGAATTTCCCCCGGATGTGGGTGGCGTAGGGGTATCTGCTAAACGGATTGCCTTATTATTAAAAGAACTTGGTTATCACGTTCATGTTGCTATTTTCCGCTCTGTATTTCGTAAAGAAAGAAAGTTAGCTCAAGCCGGTCAATTTAGTCGTTCTCGGTGTGAAACCAGCATTCAAGATGGCATTACGGTTCATCGTCTTTATCCCGCTGTTCGCTCTACTATTGCTCGGGATCAAGATTATATAATGGATATTTATGGACAGCTTACAACATTGCATAAACAGCATCAATTTGATGTAGTTCATGCCTTTTTTATTAATGAAACAGGCTTTTTAACTACAATGTTAGCCAAAGAAAATGGCATCCCTGTGATTAATAGTGTGCGGGGAGCAGACCTACACAAACATATTTTTGACTGTCAGCAACAAAAACAAATTGATTGGACGTTAGCCCATTCAGACTGGACAACGTTTGTCAGCCAAGATTTAATGCGCCGTGCCCGATTATTTACCCCAGAAATCACTTATAAATCCTCTGCCTTCTTAAATTCAATTGCACCCGTTGATTTTAACAATTTACCCGAACCTACCCTAATTTCTAAATTAAAAGGAACGGTGATTGGAACAGTGGGTAATTTCCGAGATAAAAAAGGAATTGAATATCTACTGGATGCTTGTCAAACTTTAGAGACAGAATTTACCTTATTATTTGTAGGTGAATTTGTCGCCAAAGAACAAGAATATTGGTTACAAGAATTAGCCAATAGTGGCTTAGAAAACAAAATTGTCATTACTGGAAAAATCAGCCGTGAAGAAGCTTTAGCCTATCTTCCTTCTATGGATATTTTTGCCATTCCTTCCTTAAATGATGGTTGTCCGAATGCCTTGTTAGAAGCCATGTTAGCTGAAAAAGCAGTGGTGGGAACAAAGGTAGATGCCATCGCTGAAATTATTGCAGATGGGGTTAACGGTTTCTTAGTAAATCCTTATTCCAGCAAAGAATTAGCAGCCGCAATTCGTGAACTCATCAACCGTCCCTTATTAAGACAAGCCTTTGGGAAATCTGCTAAACAAACCATTCTGGAAGAATGTAATCCGGCAGTCGAGCAAGCCAACTGGGCGAAAGTTTATCAGCGAGTTTTAGCCTCTCATGCTCAACATGAGGTGGATATATTTGCTGTGTAATATGAAATACGTGCATGTTATGCAACAGATCAATTCCCTCCCTTTTTAAGGGGGGACAAAGGGGGGATATTTCCCCATCATCAAATGCACGCAAGTCTTTAAGTATTTCATATAAAATTAGCCTACTATTTCATTTTTGAGTAAACCTTTAGTGTTTTAAAAAAACCATGAACAATCCAAAAGTTACCTTAGTTGTTGTCCCCAGAGAACGTTTTAGCTACACCTGTGAATCCTTAGAAAGTATTTATCAACATACTCACTATCCTTTCGAGTTAGTTTATGTGGATGGTAATTCCCCTAAGAAAACACAACAATATTTACAAGAACAAGCGCAGGCTAAGCAATTTAAGCTGGTGAGAACTGATTATTATCTCTCTCCTAATCAAGCCAGAAATATTGGTTTACAGTATGTAGAAACTGAATATGTTGTGTTTGTTGATAATGATATTCATGTGGCATCCGGTTGGTTAGAAAAACTGATTCAATGTGCAGAAGAAGAATCTGCAACTGTTGTTTGTCCTCTGGTGTGTATTGGTCAAAATTTACATTCTAAAGTTCATTTAGCTGGAGGAGAAGCCCGCATTTTTCTAGAAATTAAAAATGGTAAACAACGACGTAAAGTTCACGAAAAACATTACTTTGTTAATCGTCCGGTTGCTGAAATCAAAGATAAACTACAACGGCGAGAATGTGAATTTGCAGAGTTTCACTGTTTATTAGTCCGTACAGCAATTTTCGATAAAATTGGTTTATTAGATGAAAACTTGCTGAGTACAAGGGAACATATTGATTTTTCTCTTAATGTTACTGAGGCTGGCGGTACAATTTATTGTGAACCTGAATCTGTCACCACTTATGTTCCTGACTCTGGATTTGAATGGTCAGATATGCCTTATTTTATGTTACGTTGGAGTGATGCCTGGGAAGTCGCCAGTTTAGAACATTTCATGCAGAAATGGGATTTAACGGTCAAAGATAAATATTTCAAAAAACGCTATCGTCGCTTAGGACAACGTCGTCATCAAGCCTTTTTACGTCCTTTAGTCCGTCAACTTTCTTTTGGGGGATATGCCACTTGGTTGGAAAAAATGTTGGTTTCTCTCGAACGAAAATTAAATCGTTTAGTGAGTAATCGCTATGGCCGCGTTATAGAGAAATATTAAACCTTAAAAATGACTGTGTTGATGAGGAGGATTAAATTTAAAGTTTTTGATCTCCTCATCTATCTCCTTACACTTCAAGCCAAACATGAAAAAGCAGCCACCCAAAAATGTTCAACAAGGGATATTAGGAATTTCCCACATTTTTAAGCATTTTTTACCTCAAATTCGCACCCAAGCTGGACTCATTACTATTTCATCCTTAGCATTATTAGCAGAAACTGCTTTACGGATTCTTGAACCTTGGCCCCTTAAGTTTATTTTTGATGAGATTATCTTTAAAGAATTTCAGGTTGACAATCTACGTGTTCCTTTCCTAGACAATTTCAGTGTCATTCACTTATTAACTTTATTAGTGGTGGCATTGGTTGCCATTGCCCTATTAAGAGGCACAATGGCTTATATTAGTACGGCAGGAATAGCAGTGGCTGCCACTACAATTATGAGTGAAATTCGGGCGAATTTATATTCTCATTTACAAAGTCTTTCTTTATCTTTTCATAACAAAGCTAAAACCGGGGATTTAATTACTCGCGTTACCTATGATATCGAAAGATTGCGAGAAGTAACTGTTGTTGCCGCCTTACCTCTAATCACTAATATATTAACCATGGTGGGAATGCTAGGGGTAATGATGTGGTTAAATCTACAATTGGCTTTAATTTCTATTGCAATTTTTCCCTTATTTCTAATCACCACCGCCACCATGAGTCAACGGATTCATCAGGTAGCAAAAAAACAACGCAAACGAGAAGGAATGATGGCAGCCAATGCCGCTGAAGCCATCGGTGCAATTAAAGTCGTACAGGCTTTATCATTACAATCTCGCCTAGAAAAAACCTTTGCTAAGCAAAACCAAAAAAGTCTTAATGAAAGCGCCCAAACTCAGAAATTACGGGCAGGACAAGAACGAACCGTAGAAGTTTTAGTGGCACTGGCTACAGCCCTTGTCGTCTGGCAAGGGGTTCAATTAGTCATGTCTAAGACGATTACCCCTGGAGATTTATTAGTCTTTATTACTTATCTAAAAGTTGCATTTAAGCCCATGCGCCAACTGGCAAAATATACCGGACAAATTGCCAAGGCAATTGCTTCTGGAGAACGAATTATTGATTTATTAAATATTGTGCCGGAAGTCAGAGATACGAAAGGATCTTACCCTGCCTCGGCTTTTAAAGGTCGAGTTGAATTTCGTCGGGTTAGTTTTGCCTATGAAGAGAGAGGAAATATAATTAGTCATTTATCTTTAACGATTTTACCAGGGCAAAAAGTGGCTTTAGTGGGGCCGTCTGGGGGCGGGAAATCAACGTTAGTGAGTTTATTATTACGTCTTTATGACCCCATAGAAGGTCAAGTTTTAATTGATGGACATGATATTCGAGAATATACCCTTGATTCTCTGCGAAAACAAATTAGTATTGTTTTACAAGATAGCGTTTTGTTTGCCGCTAGCATTAAAGATAATATTGCCTATGGCTGTGTAAAAGCCACTGATAAAGAAATTGAAATGGCAGCCCGTTTAGCCAATGCCCATGATTTTATTATGGCGTTACCAGAGGGTTATCATACAGTAGTAGGAGAACGAGGTGCAACCCTTTCCGGTGGACAAAGACAAAGAATTGCAATTGCAAGGGCGGCAATTCGTCAAGCACCAATTATTATTTTAGATGAACCAACGGTCGGATTAGATAATCATAGTGAACGTTTAGTAACGGATGCTTTAGATCATTTAACTAAAGGTTCTACAACGTTTTTAATTACCCATGATTTAAGAAGCGCCCAAAATGCTGACCAAATTTTTTATCTGGAAAAAGGACAGATTTTAGAACAGGGAACCCACGAACAATTAATGAGTTTAAGTCAGCACTATGCCACCCTGTACCGCTTACAGCAAACTGTTAATGTTCGGGAATAGAAAGAGGCAATAGGCAAGCTTGCAATAGTTTATCTCTAACTCACTCTTAGTATTCATGATTTCATCTCAATTTTCAACGACTTCTACTCAGGTAATTCTGGTGCGTCATGCCAGGACAACCTATAACGAACAAGGTCGATTTCAAGGGAGTAGTGATGATTCAGTCTTAACCGAAAAAGGATATCAAGATGCTTTTTTAACAGGATTAGCCCTCAAAAAGTATAATTTTGATGCCATTTATACCAGTCCTTTAATGCGAGTTCAACAAACTACTGAAGCTATTTTGAATGCTTTAAAATCTCAAAATCGATTTCCGCCTGTTTATACTGATTCCCAACTCACTGAAATTTGTATGTCAGCTTGGCAGGGTTTATTTTATCAAGAAGTGAAAGAAAAATATGCTACAGCTTATCGTTGTTGGCAAGATACCCCTCATTTATTTAATTTTAACGATCAAGTTTTTCCTGTGTTAGATTTATTCAATCAAGCCCAACAATTTTGGAAAAAAGTTTTAAATCAACATCGCGGTCAAACCATTTTAGTTGTTGCTCATGGGGGTACAAATCGGGCTTTAATTAGTATTGCAATGGGTTTAAAACCTGAATATTATAATAGTTTACAGCAGTCTAACTCTGGGATTAGTCATTTAAAGTTTGTTTCTGATCATGCTTTAGGAAAGTTAGAGTATTTAAATATTACTAATCATTTAGGTGAAACCTTACCCAAGCTAAAAGCGGGAAAAACAGGCTTTCGATGGTTATTATTATCGAATGCGATCGCCAAAACTTCAGTCTTTTATTCTAATCTAAAAACAATTATTAACGGTAATTCAATTGATTTTATATTAACTGATGAATCCGTTTCAAATTTATGGCTTGATCAATTATTAGGCGCTTATCAAACATTACGGTTGTCTATCCCCAAAAATTATTCAATTCAAAAGTGGCAACAAAAATTTTTTGAGCAACACACTTTTAAAAACAATCTAGAAAAAGCCAGATTAGTGACAGGTTTCATTGTTGCTTCAGAACCATTACTCTCTCAAATTTTACAGAATACATTGACCTTTGAGACTTCTTTCAATCTAGAAAATCATTTGGCTATCATTCACTGCCCTCAGGTTAACCGTCATTCAATCTTACAAGGAATATTACCCCTGAATGAGCAATTATTTCCTCAATTAAATTAAAATAAAAAAGTATTGAGCTAGCACAAGTGAATGAAAATAGAATTAGATAATTTATTAAAGCTGGAAGTTATTATTATTTCGTCTTTATTGTTTTCCCCTGTCGCTTTAGCGAATGATCTAGAGTCAATTCCCGCTGTTTCACAACTCAACAATATTCAAATAACAGATTGGGAATATCAAGCCTTACAATCTTTAGCTCAACGTTATCATTGTACTCAACAATGGCAAAGCGATTCTCTTAAAGTTCCTGTTACTCGTTACGAATTTGCCCTAGTTTTTAATCAATGTTTACAACAAATTGACAATCTTGAATCTCCTGAAGATTTGTTGACTTTACAGAGACTACAACAGGATTTTTCTAGAGAATTATCCCCCTTAAAAAGTCGAATTGAACAATTAAAAACTCAAGTCACTCAACTGGAAGCTGAACAATTTTCAACCACCACTCAATTTAACGGTCAGGTCTTATTTTTTTTGACAGATAGTTTCGGGCAGGGAGAAAATAGTCAAACCACCTTGGGTTACCGTACCCGATTAAATTTTGAAACCAGTTTTTCGGGTCAAGATATCCTGCGGATGCGTTTAGAAAATCGAAATCTTCCTCGTTTAGATGACATTACCGGGACTTCTTTGAGTCGTTTAAGTGTTGATGGCGACACGGATAATCAAGCAGAACTCTCAGAATTGTCTTATACTTTTCCAGTTGGAGAAAACACAGAAATTTTGTTAGGTATTGCAGGGGTGAGTCTCAACGATGTGGGAGAAGTTCTAAATCCTTTTTCCAGTAGTAGTAGTGGGGCAATTTCCCGGTTTGGGCGTAGAGATCCGGCGACTTTACGCGCCCCTGGTGGTGCAGGCATTGGCATTCAACAACAATTTAGCCAAGAAATATTAGGATTTGCAGGGTATTTTATCAATAATGAAGATGTTGCCGATGCTCAAGCGGGTAGAGGTTTATTTCAAAGTTCAAATAGTGCGATCGCCCAGTTAGTCATTCAACCCCATGATGAGCTGGCTGTAGCCCTCACCTACACCCATACTTATGAAGGCAATGAGGATGTTAACCTGATGGGTTCAACAGGGGTTGAATTGGCTAACGAACCCTTTGGACAAAATGCCACAACATCTAATAATTTAGGGTTACAAATGAATTGGGAAGTGACATCAGGTTTTGAAATTGGGGGTTGGTTTGGCTATACTCAAGCCCAACAACAGCAAAATGGCGAGGCAAGTGCTACAATTCTCAATGGTGCATTGACGTTTGCGTTTCCAGATTTAGGAGCAGAAGACAATCTAGGAGGAATTATTATTGGTATCCCTCCAGTCGTTAGCAGTCATGAGGAGAGTGATTTGATCACAGAAAAAATTCCTTTACATATAGAGGCTTTATATCGGATAAGAGTTAATGATTATATGGAAATTACCCCAGGTGCTTTTGTGATTATTAACCCTGATACTGAAGAGAATCAAACGTTGTGGATTGGAACAGTCAGAACAGAATTTAGCTTTTAGGTGTTGTATCATTCCCCAATCTTACCCTAGATTTTTTGTAATTAAAAACAATTGTCATCTCGCTGATGGATATTAGTGATTTAAGAAAAGAATATACTAGAGACGGTCTGACCCGAGAACAACTCAATCTAGACCCCATTCAACAATTTGACACCTGGTTTCAACAGGCTTGTAATGCCGATTTACCCGAACCCAGTGCCATGTGTTTAGCAACTGCTTCTGCTGATGCTGCTCCCTCACAACGGATGGTTTTGTTAAAATATTTTGATCATCAAGGATTTGTCTTTTTTACCAATTACGAAAGTAATAAAGCCCGTCAAATTGAAGAAAACTCTCAAGTTTCTCTATTATTTTTTTGGACAGCTTTAGAACGTCAAGTGCGGATTTTAGGGAAAGCGGCTAAAATTTCTACAGCGGAATCTTTTAAGTATTTTATTAGTCGTCCTAGAGGCAGTCAAATTGGTGCTTGGTGTTCTCCCCAAAGTTCTGTAATTTCTTCACGTACAATATTAGAGATGAAATTTGATGAAATTAAACGGAAGTTTGAGAATAAAGAAATTCCTTTACCTTCAGCTTGGGGAGGGTATCGTGTTGTACCCCATCATTTTGAGTTTTGGCAAGGCAGACCCAACCGACTTCATGACCGATTTTCCTATTCTCCCATAGTAGGTGAATCGGCTTGGGAAATTCAACGATTAGCGCCTTAAATCCCTATAGAAAAAACTCATTGAAAAGAATTGATAAATGATCGGAAGAAGTATCGAGAAAAAGTTCAATTATCCAAAGAAATGGTATCCTTATACAACATCTTTGAAAGAAGATACACACTTTAGTATATTTGTCAAGTCCACCTTCCAGGAGAAGATTCAATATCTGTTTAATGAGTACGGTTTTGAAGTAGCCTCAGCTCACTCATCTTGTGACAACCTATACGATAAAATCAGGGTTTGAAGAGAATAGATGACAGAACTGTCATCAAACTATGGTTTCTAGGCATAAAAATAGCCAACTATAGCTTATACTCATATCATACGCAATCAGACTCCGAGCTGTCAACCCCAATAAATTCGTACAATCAATATCCATTATTTGGCGTTGTAATGTCATCATAACCTGACATAAATATGTATTTTAAATAATTAAAGTCTATGCATTAAGCAAGACTTATGATTTTTTGGGTTTGAGTCTGTATTCCTCACTGATGATATCTTCTCATAAAGATTCCTATCGGGATTAAGCCATCGCTTAATTCATGCCACAGAAACGTTAAGGGTATGATCGCATCTTTGCGTGGGAATTTCAATCACAAATTCAGTGCCTTTTCCGGGGATTGAATAACATTCAATTTGACCTTGATGGCGATCCACAATAATTTGATAACAGATAGATAAACCGAGTCCTGTACCTTTGCCAACAGGCTTAGTGGTAAAAAATGGATCAAATAGTTTATCTTTAATTTGATCAAGAATTCCGTAACCATTATCAATGATTTTAATTTGAACCCGATGGGTTTGAATGAGTTGAGTTTTAATCGTAATGGTAGGGAGATTTGCTTGAATTTCTGCCAAAGAATAGTGTTGTGTTTTTTCTTCTAAGGCATCAATAGCATTATTAAAAAGATGCATAAAAACTTGATTGAGTTGTCCAGAATAACAATCCACTAAAGGTAAGTCTCCATAGTATTTAATAATTTGAATTTCAGGACGTTCGCCTTTGGCTTTAATGCGATGTTTTAAAATCATCAATGTACTGTCAATCCCTTCATGCAGATCAACTTCTTTGAGTTCAGCTTCATCTAAGCGAGAAAAGGTTCGTAAGGATTTTACAATATTCCGAATTCGTTCTGTTCCGATTTTCATAGAGTTTATGAGTTGAGTAAAATCTTTAGTTAAGAACTCAATATCTAATTCTTCTAGTTCAACTTGAATATCCTCGACCGGTTCAGGGTAATGTTTTTGGTAAAGTTCAATTAAGTGAAGTAAATCTTGAGTATAGTCCATCGCATAATCTAAGTTCCCATGAATAAACCCAACCGGATTATTAATTTCATGGGCAATTCCGGCTACCATTTGACCTAAACTCGACATTTTTTCAGTTTGAATCAGTTGAGATTGGGTTTTTTTTAACTGTTGTAAAGTGTCTTGCACTTGGGCTTCTGCGAGTTTACGATAATTGACTTCTTCCGCTAAGCTTTGATTGATTTGGTTTAATTGATCTATTTTTTTATCAATATCTTGATAGAGTTTATCCAGCTTCTCTGCCATTTGATTAAAGTTATTCGCCAGTTGTTCTACTTCATCTTTTGTTTGAATATTCAAGCGAGACTTAAAATCCCCTTTGCCAATTTTAATAGCCCCTAAGTTAAGCTGATCAATGGAATCAAATATAGGGAGAATAATCAGTTTAAGATGAATGACAAAAATCAATAAAACTAAAGCAACAGTTCCATACTGAATTTGGTTAGAAACCCTGCGATTGCGACGGGCTTCTTGTAAATAAATTTGATGATTATCTTTAGAGTTTTCCAGTAAAGCGTCGATGTAGAGATGAATATCCTGATTAAAAGAGTTAATTGCTCTCACATCCTGTTGAATCTCAGACCGATCAGAATAAGTATATTTTAGATCATTGGCTAACTGGATTAAATTTTGATGGCGACGACGAATAACATTAATTGTTTCTGCATCTAAATTTGTATTTTCTAGCTCATCTAAGGTAATCATGAACTGAGATCTATATTTTTGGTATTTAGCGAGATCGATAGGATTATGATTGAGAAATAAATAATCTTTTATGGATGCCACTTGTCCAGACAAGGTAAATTCTAGATCAATGACTTTTTCTAATGCTTTCTGAGTTTTAATTCGGCTTTCTTCAACAGAACTTTCGGCTTTTTCTAAAATAACAGTACTTCCCCCAATTAAGGAAACAATCAGACCAAAAACGGCAACAGAAGACCCAACAAACTTTGTGAGAATTTTCATTTTCGATTCATCAAGAGTTAGAGTTCATAGAAAGTCCATCTAGAGGGAGGATAGGAACAAGTCAAACGAGGATATTTTAATAATGTGTTGAAATAGAGAGGAATTTGAAAGGGTTAGGAAAATCACAGATACAGTCAAACCATCATAGACATTACTGAGTCTGTTGTAATCGTTTGTGCATGACTCGAATGGCTTCATAGTCTTCATCGGAAACTAAGGTATAACCAGAAGACTCAATCCCACTAATACCGACTAAACCATCCGGTGCATCAATTAATGCTTTCTTGAGTTCAATTTTGAAATTGGCAGGCAGTTGACTCAAAATCACCAATGGCGCATTCGGAATGGGGTCAGATTCCCAAATCACTTTATATTGTTCAGGAGGCAATTGATTGAGGTTTTTAAATTCTAGGTAACTCGGATAATCAATAGCAATTGCATCGACTTTTCCTTCAATTAAAGCCATGACATTTTTATCGTGACCCCCAGCATATTCAATTACAGTAAAATCTTCAGGTGGATTAATTCCATTTTCAATGAGATGTGAAATAGGCATCAAAAACCCAGAGGTAGAAGAAGGACTGACAAAACCAAAGCGTACCCCCACTAAGTCTTTTAAGCTCTCAATGCCACTGTCCGCCTTCACAATAATCACACTGTTGTACCAAGGTCTTCCCGTTCGCTTTTCAATATGGGCTACAATGGGTTCGATGTTAGGGTTGCGTTCTTTAGCCTCAATATAAGTCAGCGGCCCTAAATAAGCCATTTGTACTTTTTCTTCTACTAATAAGTCAACAGTTTCTGCATAACTCAAAGTCTGTTTAAGTTTCACCGATATCCCTAATTGTTGTTCGAGATACTCATCGAGACGTTCAATTCTCTGTTGCTGTTCTTCTGAACTGACGGTGGGTAAAACAGCAATGTTTAACTGGCTGATGCTTTGACGTTCGGTTGCTGTTGAGTTGTCTACACCCTTGATAGTCTGAACTGATGGGTTTGAGTCCAGGAAACTACATCCCTGACTCCACAGCAGAGTAATGAGGAATATACTTAATTTTTGACGCAAAAATGACATAATTTATACTTTGTATATCATGGATTCCCTTGTTAGGATTCCCCAATCTTGAGAATTCCTCTACTCTACTTCAATAGAGAGATGGTTTACAAAATCTTAAATTGAGGGCAATTCAGCAATACACGAGGGGATTGAATTGTTATACAGCGTGGAAGGGATTGTGTTTGAAATTTGACTCGAAAACACGGGTATTAAAAAATACTCTATTTATAAAATAACAAATTAAATTTCTCACCCCAAATGGATGAAGACTTCTCTTCTCAATTCTTAATAAAAGAGACGTTCCTGAGAACGTCTCTCTAAACGATTGCTGACAGTTGTGTTAGAGGGTGACAAAGTCAGATTCTGTGATTAAACTGGCGGCGATACCGTTTAAAGTGGCTAAAACCTCCCCATTGAAACGAATGAGGGTATTGTTATCCACAGATTCAAGGGTTAAATCCGCAAAGGTTAAGCCGCCCGTCAATCCAATGAAATCTAGGGTGTCAGTAAAATCAGTAATCACATCTGACCCACTCGCAGTGGCGAGAATAAACCGATCCTGACCGTCTCCGCCGGAGAGGGTATCATTACCTTGATCGCCCCAGAGGATATCATTCCCCACCGCTCCGACTAAGGTATCATTATCCTTACCGCCAAATAGGGTATCGTTGCCTTCATCCCCACAGAGGAGATCATTGCCTTCATTACCACTGACGAGATCATCTCCTGCCCCGCCACATAATAGATCTTGATTCCCCACATTCCCCACCGGTTGATTGCTGCCTAAGTCCCCATACAAGGTATCATTCCCTTCACCGGCACACAGCCGATCGTTGCCTTCATCGCCGAAGATTTCGTCATTGCCGGCTTCCCCAAACAGTTGATCGTTTTCGGTTCCACCGCGTAACAAATCATCACCATTACCGCCAAGGAGGGTATCTGCGCCGCGATCGCCGATGATGTTATCATTTCCCTCGCCCCCCAATAGCACATCTGTACCGCCTGGTTCAGTCGAATTGGGGTCCCCTGTATCTCCGACCAAAGTATCATCTCCCCTGTCCCCAAATAGGGTATCATCGCCTAATTCACCCCGCAGGATGTCGTTATCTAAACCCCCATAATTAAAGTCATTATCTTTGCCGCCATGGAGGGTATCATTACCGGGTCCACCATGGAGTAAGTCAGCCCCAGCGTTACCAAAAATCAGATCGGGTTCAGCCATCGTCAGGGTTGAACTTTGGCGACCGGGGTCAGCAACTAAGGTATCATTGCCTAAATTACCAAAAATCGTATCACTGCCAAAATCCCCATAAACGAGGTCATCCCCTTTGCCGCCAAAGCCTCGATCATTGCCGTCATTGCCTCGTAAGGTGTCGTTATTTTCGTTCCCTTCAAGAAAATCATTACCGCCGCCCCCTTGGAGGAAATCTTGTCCATTATTGTCAGGGTTGGATAAATCATTTGTACCGCCAAACAGGCTATCATCCCCTGAATTGCCGCTTAACGTATCCTGTCCCAACCAACCAAACAGAACATCATCTTCTGTACCGCCTACAGCGACATCCTCTCCATCACCCGCCACTAAGGTATCGCGATCGCTATCCCCAAACAGGTTATCATCTCCGCCTTCACCAGACAGTAAATCATTACCCGAATCACCAACAAGGGCTTCATTCACTACAGAACCCATTAACAGATCATCTGTTTCTGTTCCTAAAATAGTGGTTTCTACCGTATTGAAAACCATCTCATCCGTTGGTAGGAGTGGTAATGAAAGGCCGTTCAACTGCGGTGGGTTGCCACAAAAATCACATAAGTCTTCCAGTCCATCATCTCGTGTGATTGGAGGTTGGGGGGGTTCAATAATAATTGGAGGCGGTGTTGTCGAGGGTAAAACCACCGGGGGTAATGGTGCAACCACTGGAATGGTGAACAAAGCAGGGGAAAGATCGGCTTCTCCGGCATCATCAACCGCAACATAACGGAAATCAACAAAGCCAGTAAAATCAGTCGGGGGGGTATAGATTAAATTCCCCGCTTCAGCCACAGGAATAACAGTATCTTCGCTAACAGCTTCTTCCCCTAGCAACAGTTCACCCACGTCCGGCAAGGTTGTCATTTGAAATTCCACCACTTCTCCATCAGCATCACTACCACTGAGGGGAATTAATTCTGCTTCGACAGCCCCTTGGTTCAGGGCAGGGTTCCGCAGGTTTTCGGTCATGGGTCGCTGATTTTCTACTATTTCAGTCGGGGCAATGGGGATAATATAACTGGCAGGAAATGCTGCCATTGCCCCCTCATTATCTGTTGCGGTAAATTCAAACGTATCAATGGCATCGGGAAAATCGGGATCGGGCGTATACAATAACTCAGCGGCAGCAGAGGGGGATAGATCTTGAACTTGATCGAGGTTGGTCACCGCCGTACCCTCTCCCAAGAACAAATTACCCGTTGGTAGTGTCGTCAGGCTAAAGCTTTCAATCGTTCCATCCACATCCACCGCTTGCAACGGTAACAGTTGAACTTGCTGTTCTTCCCGACTAATCATTCGCAGAAATGTGACATTTTGGGCTTGGGGTGGAATATTGGTGGGGGGAACAATGGGTAAGGTAATCGTACCAGGACTTGAATCAACTGCCCCTTCATCGTCTACAGCGGCATATTGAAAGACCGCATTGCCAATAAATTCATCATTGGGATTAAACCGTAAACTTTCAGCCTGTTCTAGGGTGAGTGATTCTGGGAGTTGATTTAAATTAGTGATTTCATCGCCATCAAACACCAACCGTCCCGTGTCATCATTGGGTAACTGGGTAATTTGAAATCCCACCACTTCCCCATCACTATCGGTACCATTAAGTTCCGGAATTTCCGCTTCCGAAATATTATTAGAAATGGCTAAAGAGACCCGACTGTCAGTGACGGGAGGTTGGTTTCCAGGAGTCACAGGAATAGAGAGGAGGGCTGGAGTTAACGAGATCGCCCCTTGATCGTCGGTAGCAACATAAGAAAAGGTGGAGGTTCCAACAAAACCGGAATTCGGCTGATAAGTTAACTGGCTGGCTTCCTCTGGGGTCAGGACTTCATCTTGAGTCACCGGTTCACCCCCCACTAATAATTGTCCATTGGCCGATAAACGGACAAAAGAGTAGGAGACAATTTCTCCATCCACATCTTCCCCTTCTAACGGGGGAACCGTGACTTGTTGGACATCATTACGAATGGGAGTGAGGGAAATATTATTGACAACCGGGGGAATATTGGTGACTGTTTCATTAATCACAGGCAAAATTACCGATCCTCGGTTAAATGACCGTACCCCATTGTTATCGGTGACGGTGTATTCAAAGCGGTCATTGCCAATAAAATCTGGATCGGGAGTAAAACTGAGTTGAGTTGCCAACTCAATGTCTAGATTTTGAACCTCTGCCGTCTCTTCAATCGGTTCTCCTTCTAAAAACAGTTGACCATTTTCCGGCAGTGTGATAATACTAAACGCTTCTACTGTCCCATCGGCATCTTCTCCGCTGGGGGGGGGATCAATCGGGACTTGGGCTAATTCTTGAGTAATGGGAGGTTGAACCACCACTTCGGCAATGGGCGGAAAATTATCTAGGGTGGGAATTACATACAGGGCGGGTAAGGGATCTTCTGCCCCTTCATCGTCAATGGCGGCATATTGAAAGGTGGCTAAATCAAAAAATCGAGTACTATTGGGGCTAAAAGTTAAATCATCGGCGCGATTGGCGGGAATGATTTGATCCAGTTCAATCGGGGTATCATCCAGGAATAATCTGCCTCTTTCAGGCAATTCTGTAATCCGAAATTCATCAACGCTGCCATCACTATCACTTCCCCCTAAACTCGGAATTGCTGCTTGATCGGCTGTTGCTGGGATGAAGTCAGCAATAATATCTTGGGTTTCGGGAGGTTGGTTACCAGGAGTAACGGGAATAAAGAAGGTGGCGGGTGTGGCATCTTCAGCCCCATCATTATCAATCGCCCCATAACGAAAACTGGCAGTTCCCACAAAACCGGAATTAGGAGTAAAGCGTAAATTGCCCGCTTGATCAACAGGTATTTCTTCGGTAGTTTGATTCAGGGGATTATCCCCTAAAAACAGCGTCCCTTCAATCGGTAAAGCCGTGACTCGAAAACTAACCACTTCTCCATCAGGATCGCTGCCTTCGAGGGCAACGAGAGAGACTTGAGTGGCATCATTGCGAATGGGGTCATTGCCCACATCCTCGGTAATGGGTGATAAGTTTTGACTACTGGTGTCAATCTCAATTGTGGTAGTAGCAACATTACTATCAAACCCATTTTCACCCGGTTGATCCCGGACAATTGATTCAATGATACGCGGGGTTGAGGTGGGATTGGCTGCCGTGTTGTTGTAAACAATTTCATCAATTAGGTTGGCATATTCAGCTTCACTGGCAAAACCACTAATTTCAACTTGGGATGTATTTTCACCCGTTATCGTCAGATCCAACTGATCGATTAAATTTTGTCCCGTTGGGGTCAGGCTGAGTTGTTCATTCGTTTGATTGAGGGGATTGGTTAAAGTAATTCTGGCGTTAGAAATTTCTTCATCATCTTCATCCACAATTAGGGTTTGATTGGCGATCGCCACGGGTTCATCACCGACAATGAAAGTGGTGTCAAAGTTAACCCCAATCGCAGTAGAATCAACGTCTAAAACCGGAGGTTCTTCCAGGGTGGCAATCTGGACATTACTGATTTCGTGAATATTGGTTAATCGTCCGGTGGAAGCGGCAAAACCAAATTTAAAAGTCTCTGGAAAATCCCCACCATTGGCGGTTTGAACATCAAAGTCTTCAATTAAGGTTTCCTCCGGTTCAAACTGGCCGTCAAAGTCAGTATCGATCGACACAGACAGCAGTCCATCTTGAGTCAGGATAATCTCAACACTGCGAGTCGCCTCCTCACGGTTATTGGTTGTGGGGACATCGATACTAAAATCTAATTCTCCGGTGGTGGTGAGAAATTGATAGTTTGTTTCTTCACTGCCTCGCAACGTAATCGCATCAGGTACCCGACGACCGACACCGCCGTTGCGTCCTTCGGTGCCGTTGGCAAAGTTGCCAAATTCATCAAAACCAATCCCCAGATAGCCCCCCAATAATCCCGGCCTAGGCACTTCTAAATCAGTTCGGGGGGCATATCCTAACGATCCACCAAATCCCCCACTTTGCTGAGGAGAGGCTTCCCCATCAATTAAGAAAAAGCTAAATCCATCTGCCCCAGTTCCGCCGTAAGCATGGAAGTCAAATTCCACCTCTAAACCCGCATCAGAACGCACTGGAAAATCATAGATAATAAATCCGGTTTCATCATTGCGGGCTTCTGTAAATCTTAATGCCCCCTCTCCCACTGGGTCGGCAGTAAACCCACTGGGAACTCCTGGAATGCCCATCGCTTGAGGGGTTCGAGTGTCTCTAGCGGTTAAATAAGGACTCTCTCGGTCATCGGGATTGTTGACACTTTGCTGAGTTCCATAAATCCACCGCAGTTCATCAGTGAAGGGTTGAGGGGTAAGGGTATCGTCAGCAAAGCTTTCGGTGATTAACAACACCAAAACAGAAGCATAAGCCTTTAAAGCCTTGGGGTGAATGGCAAGGGTGGAGTTAATCGCTGCGGTGGTGATATCCAGTTGCCAGTTGCCTCCTAATGCGGCATTCCCAATTAAGCCAGTCGATGCCGCCACAGGGGTTTGGGTGTATTGGGTGAGTTGCTGGACAAATTGTTGCCCCGTTTCTCCCGCCCCGACACAACAGCCATACAGGAGGATGTCTGCGTTTTGACTGAATGCTGCTTTCCAGGTTTGTAACACTGGAATATAATCGTTTAAAGTCTTTAAATTGAGGCGAGTTTTGCCCAGTTGCAGTTCACCAGCAGAACCATGAGATAATATTTGAAGCGATCGCAAATTGCGTCTTTTTCTCAAGGCTTTTGTCATCTGAATGATGCCATCTTCCTGAGGATTCAGCAGCAGAATCTCAGCCTGAGACACTGCCGCATTGATTAAGCTTTGGTAGTCTGCAACCCCTGAATCAATGACGATGAGTGTTGGAGAATTGATGAACATGATGCACTTCCTTAAGATGTGAATAACAGTGATCGCTGCAACATTCCAAATTCAATGACTCCCATCCAGTTGAGTTTGTCATCTCATTTTTTTTCAGCGCATCAACGATTTTTGGTGTTTTAAACTTAGGCACACTAGAGAGCTAACCCAACTTTTTATTCCTCGGTTGGGGTCAACTCATTTTTTCTATGTTTCTACTGAGTCATTCTGTTCAACACAGAGCAGAGAATCACCTAACTGCTTGTAGCCGGGGACTCAATAAACAGCATTTTCTACAAGCTACTAGGAATCTCAATCTTACGGCTTAATTACTGTAAGATTTAATCCGATTCAATCACTGCATAGAACGGACGCACAACTCCCTTCCCAAAGAGTTATTGAATGCCGTCTTCCCTCAAGATTGGGGTCAAAATACATTCGCCGCAATCTCTCTTTGCTAGAGCATACAGCAATTTAATCCTAGATGCAATCACCTTTAAGATAGATAATCGGTCATGCTTTCATGAGTTGAGTTCTGATAAAATCATCACCTCGGTTGATTAAACGAGTCGGTTATAGACTAGAATTGATTGATGACTCTACTAGAGTAAATAGCCGATTTTTAAACTGAGAAAAATCAAACTTTTCCAAAGTTTTTGTTCTTAAAAGGGTAGGCTGATATAATACTATATTAGCATAGGAACCGTTGAGGATTTGGATAAGGTTCTCTGCGATCGCATCCACGTCTTGGGGATTAACCAAACAGCCCAGTTTCCCCTGTGCAAGGGGATCAGCAGCACCATCAAGATTACCTGCTAAAACGGGTTTACCACAGGCTAAGGCTTCTAAGTACACAATTCCGAACCCTTCTATGGTGCTAGGCAGGGCAAAAACATTACATAAATTATAATAACTACATAACTCTTCATCGGGAACAAATCCGGTTAGGGTGACACAACTTTTTAGATCAAGCTGTTGAATGAGAGACTCAATTTGAGGACGAGCATCTCCTTTACCGACAATAAAATAATGAACATCAGGAAACTGTTGACGCACCTGGACTAAAGCCTGAAGTACTTGATAATACCCTTTATGAGGCGCAGCCGTTTTTCCCAGACGAGAAACAGTGAGAATAATGGGTTGTTGGGGAGACAGTCCATACCGTTTCAGGAGATGAGGGGGTTTATCTGCTATTTTAAATTGTTGAGCATCAAATGTATTGGGTAAAACCATCACTTTTGCAGGATTTAATCCCTGTTCTTTTAATAATCTTTGACGAGTATAATGGCTCACTGCAATCACTTTTTCTGCCGATTTTAACACCTGTTGATCGAGCTTTCCCTTCAAATTCCAAACTTCATCACCATGAACGACAATCCAGTATTTTTTACCGATAAAACAATATAAAATATAACCCAAAATTCCATAATTAATATAGGTAGAAATGATCAAACTTGGTTTTTGAGATAACCCCAGGATGACAATCTTCAGCGTCATCAATAGGTTTTGCATCCAGCGCGTTAAATGACCAAAGTAATGGAATTGGGTCTGAGATAAAAACTGAGTGGGTTTTGTTGTCGGGGAATCATATTTTAAAAATATATCATAGTCCGCTTCCGGGTAAAGCTGTTGTAAAGCAGTTAATAGAAATGTGGAGTAAACCTGGATGCCTCCTTTAAATCCAAAAATATTAGGAAATATTAGATAAAAATGTTTTTGATAATCATTGGTCATTAGTCATTGGTCATTTGTTATTTGAGGTCAGAGGCACTTCTGCTATAGGCAACAGAAGTCAGGTAGGGGCGCATGGCAATACGCCCGTACGGCAAGTTAGAAGTAAAAATGTTTTTCTCCCCATCTCCCCATCTTCTCATCTTCCTAGAGTTTTTGAATTTGAGGGATTTCTAAGTGATCAAAATTACCCATATTTTCCACTTCAGCTTGCTGTACTTGTTGCAAGAGTTCTGATGTTTTAATCACTAATTGTTCAACATTAATCCCAGAATATTCAGGTTGGTAATAGTCTAACCGACGAATGCCTTCTCCCATTAACATCGCTGCACCTCGCCAGTTTTGATGACTGAGGTGATAGAGTGCCACTGCAATTTGTAAAACGCCTTGATAAAATCGCTTATCCGGTTCCATCGATTCCATCCACAACGCTTCTAAGGTATCATGACAGGCATAAAATTCTTGTTGGTTAAACTGCTCTACACCCAGCCAAAATGCAGAGGGGATGATATCGTCCATGGAAAATTGGAAAATTAATTAAAACTGAAATTAAATCTATATTATAGCGCTGCGCCAGACAATAGGCATCATGCTGGCGCATTGCAGAGCGATCTCAATGGGCTGGGAATTCAAGATGTTGAATTAAGCCATAGTTTGCCGAGTATTTTCTAGGTCTTCCATGGTAATGTCTTGTTGGTCTCCGGCAAAGTCATTATCGGGTGTAAGAAACAACATACAATGACATTCTTTACGTTCTCGCATCGGCACACAGGGACAATTCCAGAAGGCATTTTTTACCTCAGCTTCCTTGTCTTCGTAGTGACGACAAGGACATAAAGGCGAACCTAGATCATCTTTGTGTTTGGCGAGTCCTTCAATAACAACAGCCGTAACAGACGGGTCAACGCAAAAATAAGTATCGGTTCGCTTCGCATACTGTTCTGCGAATTTTTTCATCGCTTCTAAGCTTTTCGGAGTAGATAACTTATTGTTTGTTTCAGTTGTCATGATGTTCAAGTAAAATCTCTACAATCGTGGGTTTAATATGTTGCTATTATCGCTTCAGAAGCACCACATTCTCAATACTCTGAATTTCAGCAACACCTTGTGTTTTGATGATTGTAACGCATTCAAGACGGTCATCTTGGGATTCAACGAACCCTGGGGGATACTGGATTTGAACCAGTGACCTGTGCTATATGAAGGCAGCATAGCATTTTCCCTGAAACGTTCTCATCTCTAAGTTGTAGCTTTTCTTGTCTTATGATCCCTAAGTCAGTGGTATGAACTGACACCACGTGATCTATCAGTTTCAGCCAAAAACCGGTCAGAAATGGGTTGGAAAAAATCACAGAAAGGAACGGTAGTCGTCTTTTCAGATAATAAACGTTTACGCCTGAGATGGTGCTACTCAGGAAAAAGGCAATCTATATCAATCGATTGCCGGATACTATATTGCTATAAAATGAAGCATGAGGATTACCAAATTCGCCAAAAGTCTTTAAAATGTAGTACATAGATTACACAGGGATAAACTTTAACAACTTTGATTCAAGCAGAAACCTTAGACCTACTAGAATGGCAGCGGTTATGCCAACATTTGGCAACGTTTGCAACCACAAAATTGGGAACCGTCGCCAGCCGTCATTTGCAAATTCCCGCTACCCCAGGAGAAACCTTAACCTTACTGGCACAAACTCAAGAAGCCTATCAACTAGAATTGCGTCTGGCTAATGGCTTATCCTTAGAAGGGATTCAGGATATCGGGGTGGCTTTAGAACGGGTTGAACGGCAAGGCATTTTATTCGGAGAAGAACTGTTGGCGATCGCCTACACGTTAGCGGGGGCGAGAAAATTAAGGCGGGCGATCGATGCCCAAGAAGAAGTCCCGATTTTAACTCAGCTGGTTTCAGAGTTGCGAACCTATCCTGAACTCGAACAAGAAATTCATCGGTGTATTGATGATCGCGCCGATGTCACTGATCGCGCCAGTCCCAGTTTAGGGGAAATTCGCGCAAAAATGCGACAAGTTCGGGGGAGAATTCAACAAATTCTCCAAGGGATTTTACAACGGCAAGCCAACGCCATTAGCCAACAATTGGTAACGCAACGGGGTGATCGGTTTGTCATCCCAGTTAAAGCCGGACAAAAAGATGCGGTTCCCGGTATTGTTCATGATACCTCTACCAGTGGCGCGACCCTGTATATTGAACCCAGGTCTACGGTTGAACTGAATAACCAACTGCGACAGTTACGCCGTCAAGAACAAACCGCAGAAGAAGCAGTGCGGCGGATGTTGAGTCAGAAAGTTGAAGAAGTTAGACTGGATTTAGAACGACTTTTAGTGATCGCCACCACGATTGATTTAGCCGTTGCTAAAGCCAAGTATAGTTTATGGTTAGAGGCTAATCCCCCCAAATTTACCAACCTGCAAACCGATACAGATTCTGCTATCCTCATCCCTAATGCTGAACCCCGAACGGTATTGCGACAACTGCGCCATCCGTTGTTAGTGTGGCAATATCAACATGAACAAGGGATGTCTGTGATTCCCATTGATGTTACGATTAACCCACCCCGCCGTGTCGTTGCCATCACAGGCCCCAACACAGGGGGAAAAACCGTGACCTTAAAAACCATGGGGTTAGCGGCATTAATGGCAAAAGTCGGCCTATTTATCCCGGCGCGAGAACCCGTTGAATTACCTTGGTTTGAACAAGTGTTAGCTGATATTGGGGATGAACAGTCCATTGAACAAAGCCTCTCCACGTTTTCTGGACATATTCGCCGTATTAGTCGGATTTTAGACACGTTGCAACCTGTAGAGTCTAGCAATACTTTAGTGTTATTAGATGAAGTGGGGGCGGGAACTGATCCGTCTGAAGGCAGCGCCTTAGCGATCGCCTTATTACAATATTTAGCCGATCATACTTTACTCACCATTGCCACCACTCACTTCGGGGAATTAAAAGCCCTCAAGTACCAAGATGAGCGATTTGAGAACGCTTCGGTTGAATTTGATGAAAAATCCCTCCAACCCACCTATCGGCTGTTGTGGGGCATTCCAGGCCGTTCTAATGCCCTAACTATTGCGAAACGCTTAGGGTTAAATCCGGACGTGATTGAACAAGCCGCAACTTATGTCGGGGAGGCTTCCGAGGATGTCAACGAAGTGATCGCCGGCTTAGAAGCCCAACGCCGTCAACAGGAAACTAAAGCTTCTGAAGCGGGAGAATTACTGCAACAAACCGAACGTCTGCATCAAGAATTGTCGCAACGGGCAGCGATGTTAAAACAAAGGGAAACTGAGTTAAAACAAGCCCAAGAACAGCAGATTCAAGAAACATTATTAGCCGCGAAACAGGAAATTGCCCAAGTCATTCGGCAATTACAACAAGGCAAACCCACTGCCCAAGATGCCCAAAAAGCCACAGAAGCGTTAAATCAAATTGCGGAAAAACGTTTACCCAGTCCGACAAAAGCCCCTCCACCCAAACCCAGTTTTCGTCCGAATGTCGGGGATAAAATTCGGATTCCCAGTATCGGACAAACGGCAGAAGTGTTAACCCCACCGGATGACGATGGGGAATTTACAGTTCGTTTTGGTATCATGAAAATGACGGTTAGTTTAGCCGATATTGAATCCCTTCAGGGTGAAAAACCAGAACTTCCCCCCAAGAAAAATACTCAATTTGAGAAGAATAAAAAGACAGAAAAACCGGAAAAAAGACCTGTACTTCGCACTGAGAAAAATACCTTAGATTTACGAGGTAAACGAGTCTCAGAATCCGAAATTGAAATTGATCGCGCCCTCAGTCAATTGATGGATTTTGGGGCATTATGGATTATCCACGGCAAAGGTACCGGACAACTGAGACAAGGGGTGCAGGAATTCCTCAAACAACATCCTCAGGTTGAACGGTTTGAGTTAGCCCCTCAGGCAGAAGGGGGAATGGGGGTCACGGTTGCTTATTTGAATTAAATAGGGTCTGCTGGATCACTCTAAAACCCTTATCTTGTAAGCTTTTCCGGCGATTTTTAGAGGCAAAAGTGCAAGAGAATAGGGATAGAAGGCTTAAAAACCTGGTATTTGCAAGGTTTTGGAATCCAAAAAATTGGAAAAAATAGCGGTAAAACTGTTCCCCGTTCCCCGTTCCCTGTTCCCTACCTTGATCCCAGAACTTTTTCAGCAAGCCCTAAATAGATTCTTCAATCGAATTATCAGGAGGTGGTGATGAATTGCGTTGTTGTAATCCTACAATGACCGCCGCTACAATTAAACCAATAATACCGATAGCCAGTAAAATTTGGAACCAACGTTTTTGCAATAAGGTCGATTTAACAGGGGGTTCTGACTCCTCTTCCATCAACGCCCGTGAGGCTTCCGTGGGTTCAGACTCAATGGGTTTCTCCAAACTGGCTTCTGTTTCGGTTTTCAATAACGCCAATGGTTGGGTAGAAACGCCAAAATAGGTGAGAACAACGGAAGTATTATCATGACCATTTTTAAGATTCGCCAGTTGTATCCACTCTTGAACAGCCGCTTCTAAGGACTTTTCCCCCCGTAACACCCCTGGGGCGATATCAGCCCAGGATTTTTCCACCCAATCTTGATCGCTGAGTCCATCGGAACATAACAACAGTAAACCCTCTTCTTCAATGATGAAACGCTGAACGGCAGGGCGTAAATATTCTGCTTCTCTCGTCCCCAGGGCTTGGACTAATGCCCCAGCATCTCGCCGTTGACGGGCATCCCCATACAAACAACGCCCTAAGCGGACTTCTCGTACAGCCACATCATCATCAATAGTCAGGCATTGACAGGCTTGGGGGGTCATCCAATAAGCCCGACTATCCCCCACATTAACAATATACAATTCATGGGCATTAGCGGCAGTGGCATTGTCATTCGGTTTAATTTTTTGCGGTAACTGCAACGCCATCACCAATGTGGTTCCCATCCGCTGTCGGGATAATCGGTCTTGTTCGTTATTTTCGGCGGCAATCACATTATTGGCAACGCGGGTAATTTCTTCCAGTTGAGAAATGACTAATTCCGGTTCGATTACCGCTTCCTGATGAATAATTTCTGTAATATAACTATGAATCAGCGGTTGAATGGATTTAACCGCCAACTGACTAGCAACTTCCCCCCCTTCATGGCCCCCCACCCCATCACAAACCAGACTGAGATGAGGAATCAGTCGATCGTGGGGATAAACCTCGGCTTGTTCTAAGTCTCGGGCTGTGGGATAACAAGTATCTTCATTGTGCGATCGCATCGGGCCTGTATCCGTTGCCCCCCAGCTCATCAATTGTAACGGCTGTCCTGCTGCCTGTTGTAGCAATAATAAATTCAGGTGTTGAGTGATTTGTTCCCAAGCCTCCTCTGACTGCTGCATCAACTGTTGAATCTCTTGCAGGGGTTGACGCACTTTTTCTTGAGCCGTTTCAATAAAAGGTGACCAAGATCCGGCTAAATCCCGTAACGTGGGTTGAACCCGACCGAGATGAAGCTGTAATAGGCGAATTCGCCCTCCTTCGACTCTGAGATTATCTTTAACTAACAAACTGTAAGCCGCCCCTTGTTCCGATAAGGGGATCCACAGTTGCAAGATTTGCCACAACCAATACACCTGTCGCACTGCCTTCGCCCGTGGCCATGCCTCCACTAACGCAGGTAGCAGTTCTCCTTTATCGTTGAGGGGAACATGACTCAGGAGTAAAATATCGGTTGCCTCTTTGCCGCCTCCAAGGGAATACACCCCATAAGCATCAGGCAGATGCAGTCGTTGAGGATAAAGATATAAATAGGGTAAAACCTCATCTGTAATCCGATCCGGCAGTGAGGGAGCAATAGCGGGTTTAGTATCCAGCCACACTTGGGGAGAACTAACATAATAGCGATTTCCCACCAATTGCCCCGAATTAATCTCCTGGGCAACCGAACCCACTGCCCAGAGATAACGATACACCAGAGGGGTTTTGCAAGCCTCACACACGGGCTGACCCAACTGATTTCGCGGTTGGGAACAGGTGGGGTTGGGGCAGTAAAGCGGTGGCGGTGACGCGCTACTAATTTGAAAGAGTTTTTGTAAAGACACGAGTCAAGATATATTGCTGATGAACTCAACTTTGAGATTTTAAATATAAAATGATTGTAGCAAGCGTATAATTTTCTATTCTGTATTTTTTGCAAACCATTGTTGCGGATTTGCAGTTCACCCCCAGACCCTACTCATTGATATTCATGCAATAGACAATGTCGCTGAATCCAACAATTTTATGGTTATTGGCGGGAGCAATCCTCTGTTTGCTAGAGTTCTCTGTTCCCACGGCTTTTATCGAGTTTGTGATGGGACTGAGTGCTTTTATGGTGGCAGGAATTTCTTTATTTCTCCCCGCCGTGAATCTTCAGGTGATGTTATGGATGATTCTATCGGTTACCTTTGTGATTCTGTCTCAGCGATTGATTCCCCGTCGTTCCGTTTCTAGTATTGAAGATGCCCTAGAAGGAGAAACCATTACGGAAATTTTACCCGGTCAAACCGGTCGAGTCCTGTGTGATGGCATTTCTTGGCGGGCTAGATGTGAAGGCTGCGATCGCCCATTAGCCGCCCATCAGCGCGTGATTGTTGTGGGTCGAGAAGGTAATACTTTAATTGTGATGCCGGAACAATTGCTTAATTCTTAAGCTTTATTTGATCTGATGCCATTTTTCTTTTCACCGAATGCAATAAATTCCAATTGAAGTTCTGAGTGAGTTTGTTAAAATTGAAGAATAACTCAGGATTAATCCAATTCACGGACAATCAAAGCGCCTAAGTTAACGCTTAAATAATTCTTCAGTTTATTACTCCAAAGTTTGAGCCGTTCTGCACCAGTTCATTCTAATTTTTGAGGCATTTCATTATGGAACAATTATTTTTAATGATTCTATTGGCTTTAGGGGGATCAACGTTGGCGGGTTCAGTTAAAATCATTAACCAAGGAGATGAAGCATTAATTGAAACCTTAGGCAAATATAATGGACGTAAACTTAAACCCGGTTTAAACTTTACCGTTCCCTTTATAGATCGGGTGGCTTACAAAAAAACGATTCGAGAACAAGTTTTAGATATTCCTCCCCAACAGTGTATTACCTGTGATAATGTTTCCATTAGCGTCGATGCCGTGGTGTATTGGCGGATTATGGACTTAGAAAAAGCCTGTTACAAGGTGAAAGATTTGTTGGCGGCGATGGAAAACCTGGTTCGCACTCAAATTCGCTCCGAAATGGGTAAACTGGAACTGGATCAAACCTTTACCGCCCGTACTGAAGTCAATGAAATTTTATTACGAGAATTGGATGTTGCCACCGATCCTTGGGGGGTGAAAGTGACTCGCGTGGAACTGCGAGATATTTGCCCCACCAAAGCCGTGATGGATGCGATGGAATTGCAGATGTCGGCAGAACGGCGGAAACGGGCAGCTATCCTAACTTCGGAAGGGGAACGGGACTCTGCCATTAACAGCGCCCGAGGCAAGGCAGAAGCCCAGGTCTTAGAAGCTGAGGCGATGCAAAAAGCCATTGTTCTTAAAGCCCAAGCCGAACGTCAACGTCATGTCTATCAAGCCCAGGCAACCGCTGAAGCCCTGCAAATTCTCACAAAAGCCCTAGATAAAGACCCGACGGCAAAAGAAGCGTTGCAGTTCCTCCTGGCTCAACATTATTTAGAGATGGGAACCATAATTGGCAATAGCGAGAGTAGCAAAGTCATGTTTATGGACCCTCGCACTATTCCAGGAACGTTAGAGGGGATGAAGTCCATTGTCGGGGAACAAATGAACGGTAAACTGGAGAAATCTTAGCTTTCACTGTCCCTTAAATTTGATTGGGGTCAATCCCTCTTTCTCTAAGTAACGCTGCCAGTCGATCAGCCCGTTGTCTTTCCTGATCAGCCCGTTGCTTTTCCTGGTCAGCCCGTTGCTTTTCCTGGTCAGCCCGTTGCTTTTCCTGGTCAGCCCGTTGCTTTTCCTGGTCAGCCCGCTGCTTTTCTAGTTGTCTCAGCTTGTCTAATTCTACAGGAGTCAGAAATTTGTCCCCATCTGGCCGATAAATTTCTAGGGTCTCTGGTGTCAGTTGAAAGCGAATACCAAGACGGGGACTGACCCAGCCATTGACCTCTTCTATTGTTTCTAGGCGATCGCTACCGCTGGCTCTTCTTGAAGCTGTAAAATCTATGGTGTCAGGATCATAAATATAATATTCTTCAACGCCGTAATTTTGATAAAACAATAATTTTTTCATCATCTCTTGGGGGCGGTTTCCCGGTGACAAAATCTCAAATACAACCTGGGGTGCAATATTTTCTTCTTCCCACTGTTTATAAGAACCGCGTTCACCTTTGGGTCTACCCAATACAACCATAATATCGGGAGCAATACGAGTTTTATTATCACCTTGCACCGGATACCAGAGGAAATCCCCAGCAACGAATACATCAGCAACATTAGCAAATAAAATTTCTAGATTTTCTTTGATAGTGACTATCCAGCGAAATTGTTTGGTATTATCTGCCATCGGTTGACCGTCACTATCTGGGTAAATAATTTCTGGTTTAGTATCAGTTATTTCTTGTACCATATCATTTAACTATAAGGTTTTCTAGGTTAATTCTACTACAGCGGTTCTGGTACTATTGCTCCTCACACCTCTTATTTCACTTCTCTGAAGACTAGAAGTTCAAATACAGCTTAAGCTTGTACCCATTCCCTAGCTTGATCTTGTTGTGACCAAGAAAAACATTTGACTTCAATCATCGGAAATAACTTGTTACTCACAGTGGCTAATTGAGTTAACCAACGAGAGTCACAAACCACGGCTTTTTTATCAAAATGGTTGACGTGTTTGAGGGCAAATTTTAAATCTTTGAGTAAGGCTTCAATGGCAATTCCACCCAGATGTTTGACTTCTACATAAGCCCGAAGTTTATCGTATGTTGATAACTGTTGTTCAACTTGACTGGTAATTTTGTCAATATCTTCAATCCCAATTTTACCGTCAATACTGACACCAATGACGTTTCCAGCTTCGAGAGGAACCATGGTCATCATGATACTATTCTCCTGGAGAGGATCTTACACTTTTATCCTAGCGCGATCGCCTGGAAAATTAATGCAAAATATCGTAAAACTTCATACTATTTTTAGTGATTCGTTATTTGTTATCAGTCAGGAGTTGAGATAGCTGAAGAACGACGAAATTGATAAGGTCGATTTTCTGCACCCCAAATCTGTTTTCCAGCCGCATCAAATCCCCGATCTAGGGTATCCATTCCCACTTCATTTAAAGTAATCGTATTGGTAATTTTAACTGCACCGCGGTAGTGAGAAGCACAGCCCTCCGCTTGAGTTTTTCCTAGATAACTAGAACCTTTTTGTTGTAAGAAAACACTGCAATGATTCTCTCCTAATTCTTCCGTTGTCATCACTCGTTCACTTTTAGGCTGATTGCAAAGTCCAATTAAATTTTTAGGCTGTTTGGGTTTAAAAGTGATGGACTCAACCTGTTGTTGATTTTCACTGGAAGTAATTTTTAAAAACCGTTGACGATAGGGTTGCTCAAGTTTATCCATTAAGGCTTGTTCTTGATATAAAAAAATCGTCGGAGAGAGTTGATTCATTTCCTCGGTTTCTTTGACTTCAATTTGACAGGTGGTCATCCGCACACTCGGGGCATCGGGAATGGCTGCCGCTTGTTCTGTGGTATCCATTACACCTATTAAATAACTCGCTACTTCTTCCACTTGGTGTTGCATTGGAGGGGTTTTTATGCCACAGCCCACCATCAGAATGGTAGAGATAGCTGAAATGACGACAAATTGAACTTTCACTCAAATAATCCTCAATTAATGATTGTGAATTCTTCTCTCAAAATCATATCAAGGGATCTTAACTAATGAAGCCAATATTAAATCAATCATCAACAAGATGACCATCGACCGCTACAATAGGAAGGCTGTCTGCATCAGAGTGATGAATTCAGTCACTTGTTAGTAAACAGAGTATCTAGTGATTTGTTGAACACTGGATTTTTATTTTACATTTGATCAGTTGATATGATTGAGCGTTATACTTTGCCCGAAATGGGAAACCTGTGGACGGATGAATATAAGCTGAAAACGTGGTTACAGGTTGAAATTGCCGTTTGTGAAGCCCAAGCTGAGTTGGGCTATATTCCGGCTGAGGCGGTTGAGGAAATTAAAGCCAAAGCCAATTTTGACCCCCAGCGTGTCTTAGAAATTGAAGCAGAAGTCCGTCATGATGTCATTGCCTTTTTAACCAATGTGAATGAATACGTAGGCGAGGCGGGGCGCTACATTCATTTAGGTCTCACCAGTTCAGATATGCTGGATACAGCCCTAGCATTGCAATTAGTTGCCAGTTTAGATATATTATTAGAACGGATAGAATGTCTAACTCAGGCGATTCGCTATCAAGCTCAACAACATCGGGAAACGGTGATGATTGGGCGATCGCATGGCATTCACGCTGAACCGATCACGTTTGGCTTTAAGTTGGCGGGATGGTTAGCGGAAGTCTGTCGCAACCGGGAACGGTTGGTGCGTTTGCGGGATAGTATTGCGGTGGGTAAGATTTCTGGGGCGGTGGGAACTTACGCCAATATTGACCCTAGAATTGAAGCAATAACCTGTCAGAATTTAGGCTTAAAACCGGATACGGCTTCCACTCAGGTAGTCTCCCGTGATATTCATGCTGAGTATGTTCAAACTTTAGCATTATTGGCGGCATCTATTGAACGGTTTGCGGTAGAAATTCGCAACTTACAACGCACCGATGTTTTAGAAGTCGAAGAATTCTTTTCTAAAGGACAGAAAGGATCGTCCGCTATGCCCCATAAACGCAACCCCATCCGCAGTGAACGGTTAAGCGGTTTAGCCCGAATTATTCGAGGTCATGCCGTTGCTGCCTTAGAAAACGTTGCTTTGTGGCATGAACGGGATATTTCTCATAGTTCTGTGGAACGGATGATATTACCCGATGCCTCAATTATTGCTCATTTTATGTTAGTAGAAACCACAGATTTAGTCAAGCATCTGTTAGTTTATCCGGAAAACATGAAACGCAATATGAACGTTTATGGCGGCGTTGTCTTCAGTCAACGGGTGTTATTGGCATTAGTGGATAAAGGCTTAAGCCGTGAAGAGGCTTATAAAATTGTGCAATCTTGCGCCCATGAAGCCTGGAATAAACCAGACGGGAATTTCCAAGCGTTAATTAGCCAAGATCAACGGGTGACTTCAACGTTATCATCTGAAGAAATAGAAGCCTGTTTTGATCCAAAATATCATCTGCGTCATCTGGATGAAGTCTATCAACGCTTAGATATTTAATACTGAATTTATTTGTTGTAGAGACGTTCAATTGAACGTCCCTACAGAGAGATTTGTAAGGTGACACGAATTGATAAACATGACAAATAACTAACAACCAATGACTAATAACTACTTTTATCCATCCATCAAAAACGCATAAACCTGTTTTAATAACTCTAATTCAACAGGCGGTAAAGTTCGGGCTTCTGTAACCGCAATGAGTTTCCCTTCAATATCTGCTACTGCTTCATGGGGGGCATCTGTCGAAGTAAAACGGGCTAAATAAACGTTAAATGTATTCCCCTCAGCTTCAACAATAGCCTGAAACGGGGCATCAAGTGCTAGCGTACCCTGAGTAAACTTTAACTGTTCTTCCACCGTTGTAATTAAATTCTCTGGTGGTGGTGTCGTTGCTTTTCCCTCATCCTCTATCTGAGAAGAAATCATTTTTGCACCCGACGGTAAACCCTCTAACTGACAAACCGTCCCATTCAGACGGAAAAATAAAATTCTGGCGCTTGTTGGTTGTTTATGATACAGAATAATACGAGCATTTTCCATAGGGCTTGCTGGTTGTCAGAAGAGGTTGGGACAGTCACGTATCTCGTCAGTGGCACTATATCAAAGCTTCAGGATTAATGCTGTATTTTTTTACATTTTTTTTACAGTTGTCTTCCCGCTGAAAGTTTCTCTAACTCCTATCTTTTAGCATCAAGTGCTATAATTAAAGCCTAACAAATAGAATAATTTTTATAGTGAAACCGGGCTATAAACCTCAATCTCAAGACACAACTCCCCAAGTTGATGTATTGGGGTTTAAGCTACTGCAAGAACGTTCCCCATCACAACGGCTAAAAATGGGGGCTGAGATGAACCAAAATGCTCGTCAGTTTTCTATCTCCTGTTTTCGCCAACGCTTTTCTCACTTATCTGATATACAATTGGTTCAAAAATTAGCTCAAGCTTGGTTAGGAGAAGCACATTTTCCCTATCCTATTACAACTCAAAATCAAATGAATTGGATTCAAGATTCGATTGCCTTAGCAGGGCGATTACATCTTATTTTTGAATCACTCAATATTCCTTATTTTATCACAGGTGGAGTGGCAGCGATCGCTTATGGAGAAGTTCGCACTACTCGTGATGTTAATATTGTGATTTTTATTCAACCCCAAGAAATCACCTTACTAACAACTGAATTAGAAATTGTTGGGTTTTATGTTCCTGGTGTAGAAGATATTATTGCAGGTCGAATGAGAATATTACAAGTGACTGATATGGAAACAATTTCCCGTGCTGATCTCATTTTAGCGGGTAATAATGAATTTGAACAAATTCAATTAGAACGCAGACAACAATATGAAATTCCTAGTGGAATTCAAGTAAACCTGGCATCTCCAGAAGATATTATCCTCAATAAACTTCAGTGGGGAATTGCCAGTCCGTCTGATAAACAATGGCGAGATATTTTAGGGATATTAAAAGTACAGGGAGAACTACTATATTTTAACTATCTTAACGAATGGTCAAATCGTTTAGGATGTACTCAAGAGTTACAACAAGCAAGAATAGAAGCTGGACTGTGAATAGACCAGCACTAACAGTTATTTTGAAGCTTAAAAGTGTTACAGTAAAATTGTGTAGCGATCGCAGTCTGATTTTACTAAACTGTGTTATTTGACACTTTTTTTTGCTAAAGTTCTCAGAAATTCAACTCACAAACCTTATCCTAGCTTTTTTAAAGTCGAGAGAGGAAAAACTGAATTAAAAATTAATCAAGTAATATCTCGATGTTGTAACCAAAATTGAGAAACTTGTTTTTGCCACTGTTTCCAGTATTGATGAACTGTAGAGGGATCTAAAAAAGTAATATCTACTTCATGAGGCGTGATAGTCATTAATAGTCCGTGACGAATCTTGACACCGTAAGGATATAAATAGTGCCGATTTAATGCACCGATATAAGCTGCAACTTGTAATTTCTGTTCGTCGTAAATGCGAGTACGATTTGAGAACTTAAACTCGATCACTGTTTCTGGCAAACTTCCGAATTGACCAATACAGTCTACCCTACCAGCATAACCTTCATAATAATGGAAAACTGCACCTTCTACCAATCGAACATTATGGATTTTATCAAGAACAGGTAATGCTTGCTGCCAATGACGTTGAATTAGTTGAGGACAAGATGTACTCTTACCATTAAGATAGGATGCAATGTGGCGATGACCTAGTTTACCAATTTGACAGGCTAAACTGGCTTGAGAACCATTATTTCTCCACCAATGTGCAAGTCGTGTTTTTTCCGCAGGCGATCGCATCGTATCACGAATCGTTGTCAGACTGGGGAGAAAGTTACCTCGAATATCTTTTAATCCACCCATACCATTTTTACTGCTGGTTTTGCTAAAGTAGGGAGGAAGGGGATTTTCAGACCAACATTTGTTTTTCATGGGTTTTCAGCGAAATTTATTGAACTGACTTCACTATTGCATCTTAATTTTGGAGTTATTTCCCTGACTTGAAATTAAACTAAGCTGACTTGCCTGACTTAGCCTGACTTAATTCAGGAAAAAGCTTATATTAGTTGTGAAAAAAATTATCTATTAGGTGTAGATGGGGTTTCCAATAGATTTTTTAAATCAGTTAGCTGATGAAAGAGAACTCACTGACAGAGAAAAAGAGGTTTTTCTTGCAAAATTTGGAGATGATAAAAATAGACTGGAAATTGCCCAGATTTTTCATCTCGGTGATAGTGCAATTAGTACCCGTTTTACAGGAATTTATAATAAGTTTCAAATTACTGTACGTGGCCCTGTAAAGGAGAGTAAGCTAAAGGATTATCTTAATAATAAATATCAGCAATGGCTACTTCAGAATACAGATATTCAAATCAATTCAGCAATCACAAAAATAAAGGTTCCATATAATCCTTTTATTCCCTTATGTGGAAGTATCAAAAAACCTCAACAGCTTTTCGGTCGAGAACATGAAATTCGTCGAATATTTGAGTTATTAAATAGTGGTAGCAGTGTTGCTTTAGTTGGAGAAGAAGGGATTGGCAAATCCTCAATTCTGCAAGCAGTATCTCAACAAGCCCAAACACAATTATATCCTCCTCGTAAACCAGTTTATCTCGATTTAGGTCATGTTATAGATGAAGCAGATTTCTATTTTGCTTTGTGTGATCAAATCGGTATTGAAGAACAAAAAGGCTATCGTTTATCTAGAACCTTGAAAAGGCATCAACTTTTATTTTTACTCATTTTAGATAATGTAGAAAAAATGGCTTGGGATGGCTTTACTAACCAGGTTCGGTCACAAATTCGGGCATTAGCAACAGATGGTAATCCCCCTTTACGGTTAGTGGTTGCGGCTAGAACTCCGTTAAATAAACTGTTTCCCGATAGTGGCATGGTATCGCCGTTTGAAAATATCTGCCAGGAAGAAATGATTAACCGATGGGATAAAGAGACTTGTTGTGATTTTATTGCCTCTCGTTTAGAACATACATCTATTCAATTTAGTAATAATGAAATTACAAAATTAATTCAAACCAGTCGAGGTCATCCTCAACAATTGATGAGGTTATGTTATGAACTTTATAATATTTACAATAAATAGTTTATCAGCCAATAATATCAAAATTATCTAGATAAAAAATTTATGAACTCTTTTTTGAAATTACTAGCTTTTTTACTCCTTAATCCCTCTCTAGCTGGAGTATTTCTAATTGTTAGAATTATGATACAGAGAAAGCGGGAAGAATATATTCTTATTAAGGAAATAATTAACAGATGTCAAAAAGCGAAACTATTTCATCAAATTACCAAGATTGAGTTTCCAGATTTTCCTTCATATCCCATGTATTTTCCTGAAACATGGAATACTCTCAACGGTTTCCGGCGAGTAGTTGAAGATACTAAACTTGTTCTCAATGGAACCTCAAAAACAGCCCGTTCTCTTGCCCTAAACCGCGCCATTGGGGAGTTAACAACGATTCTAAATAATGCTGACACAATTCCCCAAGCCGAACAAGGTTTAATTGTTGATATTGCCAAAACTTGGACAACAGCATTGGAAGGTATCGCCCAGGATATTGGGAATATTACTATCACCGAACCCATACAAAATCCCTACGTTATCGGAGATCCGGTTGAGGGTAGCTTGTTTGTTGGGCGAGAAGATATTATGCGACGGCTTGAGGAATTGTGGGTGATGAGTCCACAGTTGCAGTCTGTGGTTCTCTTTGGACATAGACGCATGGGAAAAACCTCAATTTTGCGGAATATTGCTAACTGTTTGGGTTCAGATGTCATGGTGGTTTATATCAATCTACAACGCTTAGGAACGGTTTCTGAGGGCATGGGAGAGGTGTTAATGGCAATGAGTGATAGCATTACCGATGCCCTACAAATTCCGCCGCCAGAGGATGAGGCGTTATTGCGGTTGCCTCAACGGACGTTTGAACGTTACCTCACCAAAGTAGTACGTGAGATGCCGCAAAAGGGGTTAATTATTGCCCTGGATGAATTTGAGATGATTGAGGAATTAATAGAAGCTGGACAAATTCCCGCGAATTTTATTGGGGTATTACGAAGTTGGGTACAACTCCATTCAAAAGTAGCGTTTGTATTTGCGGGGTTGCATACGTTAGAAGAAATGACCGCAGATTATTTTCAACCCTTTTTTGCTAGTATTATTCCCATTTCTGTGGGTTTCCTAGAACCCGCTGCAACCCGCCAAGTTTTGACAAACCCGAATGATGATTTTTTGTTAAATTATACCGGAGAAGCGTTAGATTTAATCTATCGGTTAACATCCGGACAACCCTATTTAGTCCAACTCATTGGATTTTTATTAGTTCGTCGTTACAATGATCAAGTCTTTGAATCAGGACATTCTCGTGATTCGACATTGACTGTGGAAGATGTGGAAGCTATTATTAATAACCCTGAGTTCTTTAGTCAAGGACGGTATTATTTTACGGGTGTTTGGAAACAAGCCGCCCAAGGTATGCCCGGACAACAGGAAATCTTAAAAGTATTAGCAACAAATTCCCAAGGTTTAACAGTTGATATTCTCTGTCAAACTACAGGTTTAGATGAAACAATCTTAAATCAGGCATTAAAAACGTTAAAACGTCATGATGTGGTTAAAGAAAATAACCAGCATTTCCAAATTGTTGTAGAACTATTTCGGCGTTGGGTATCTGAAAGGATTACATAATTTCTCTATATTCTCTCATTTCTCCCCAAAACTTACCAAAAATAACCTTTTTCTATTGTGGTTTGACGTTGTTTCGGATCATATTTGAGTAAATATTCCTGAGAAATTGCATTCATTTCTCGTAAAAAATGAACCTGTTTTTGATCAATTTCAGTATCTGTTGATAATAGAATTACCTGATGACTAGCTGCTGGAAAATAACGTTCGACTAAATTATGACGATGAGAAGAATCTAACCGCCCTAAAGGGGTATCAATAGCAACGGGTAAATTGCGTCCAGAAACCCGCGCCAAACCCCATAAAAAAGCAATGGCTAACAGTTGCTTTTCCCCCGCAGAAAGGCGATGTTTCGGCAACGGTTTTCCTTGAGGATCATACAGAGACAAACTAAAATTATGAGTATCAATGGTGACTCGATGAACTAAATCAGATTTATGCAACAAATAACGAAAACATTCTGTTACCTCTCCTTCTAACTTATTCAACTTCTTCAACGTCAATTTTTCCTTAAATAGTTTCAACGTTTCCTGAACTTTATCAATTGAATAAATAATATGTTCGTTATTTTTATATTCAAGAGACTTCTCACTATAAGTTTCTAACTCTTTTTTAGTTTTGGCAATTTCCCGACCAATTTTATCTAGCTTTTCCTGGGCGTATTCTTTCTCCGTTTGAGTTTTTAAAAACTCTGCTTGTGCCTGTTTCAGGTTGCTTTCTAGCTGCTGTTGTAACTCTTCAGGGGCAGCCGTTTTTAACTTCACTTCAATCGTATCAATTTCAGCTTCAATATCTTGAATCTTTTTAATATAACTTTTTGCTTGATGAGATTGTTCTGTTAATTGATGATTTAAAATGGTCTTTAACTGATTTAAAACTTCAGGATTTGCCTCTTCAAATACTGTTTCACCCGAATCAATAGTTTTTGCTAAGCTTTGATCTTCCTGTTCTAAAAAAGCTTGAATTTGCTCTATTTTTTTGCCGGATAAAGATAAATCTTTGATATAATCCACTAAACGGCGATCGCGTTCTTTCAAAACTTCCCTTGCAGCCGAAGATTGTTTACGATTTAAATCTGTTTCTAACTGCGTTTTTGCGGCGGTTAACAGCGGTGTAATTAATCCTAACGGTAGAACACCTTCGGCTAGCTGACCTAAAGATTCTCGCTGTAATTTTGCCTTCTCTTCTAATTGCTTAACCTGCTGTTCAAGCTGTTTACTTTCTTGGGCAACCTTTCCCCCTTCTGAAATAAACTTCTCAGCCGCCTGCTGTTGCTTTTTATCTGCCTTTTTAAGTTGCTTTTCTAATGCTTCTAACTTTGCTTTTGCCTGCTTTTCTTCTGCTTTTTGCTGATTTAATGTTTGTTCAATTTCTTCTAATTCTTCCAACTGTTTATCACTGGCTAATTTCTTACGTTTCCGACTTTGCAGAATCTCTAAATCTATTGCTAACCTTTCTGCTAATTCCAATCCTAACAAACTAGAAATTGCATCTACAACAGGCTGTGGGGGCACTTCTAAATCTGCTAATTCCTTCACCTGTTCTCCATCAAATAAAAACAGATTAGAAATTCCCAACGGCAGTAATTTTTCAATATATTCATCCCAAATTGCTGCTAATCCTTCGTCTGGCCAGTCCCCATTAGAATCTTCATCTTTTACTAAAATTCCAAGGTGATCTTTATTATCTTTAGGATTCACTTCCCAAGTTCTTACTATTCTAAACTCTGTTAACTTTCCCTCCCTTAACCCTTCAAAAACTAATTCTATTCTAGTTTTCTCAAATTGAGATGCATGGCTATTCACACACTGATTTAAAAAGTCACTATAACTCAAATTTCCCCTCGTTGAACATTGGGCGCGAGGGCCGTATAATGCTAAACGAATAGCATCCATTAACGTTGTTTTTCCACCGCCATTCATTCCGCCTAATAAAATAATCGGGCGAAGTTCTGGATGTTGGTCAGGCTTTAAATTCAGGACTTGTCTACCTTGATAGGGGCCAAAATTCTGTAAAACCAGTTCAAGAAATATCATTCTTCCTCCTCAGTTTCAGTTGAGTCATCTGTACCAAACTTCAAACTTGCCCAAGTTAACTGTTTCACTTTGTCCGTATCTTTTTCTTCAATAGCCGTCTTTAAATCTCGCTTTAAGCGGGCATTTTCAATTGCTTCATTCTTCGACCGAGAACTACTTTCAAAACACTTTTCTAAACTTTGAAAAATTCCTGCCCGATAGGATTTTACATGATATTGTCGTTCTGTATCTAACAGTTTTGCCATCAATTCTAAATGCATGGCATCCTCACCACAAATCTCTTCTAAAGTATTCCATTCATCTAACCCTAGTAAACTACTACCTATTCCTCGCCGCAAGTCTTTAAACGCTTCTCCTGTCACATCTTTATAAATACGCGGCAGACTATCATCAAACTCATGTTTTTCTTCTAACCAAATTCTGCGAATTTCGCTTAATTCTTCCGGTTGTATCAATGTAATCTCCTTGAATTCTTCTGGGGCAGTTTGACGAATTTGAGTTTGGGCTTCTAACACCCTGCGTAACCAATGTTCTCGCCATTTCTTCGTATAAGGGCCAGGAATGGGTTCAACAGATATTTCGCCATCTATATTTCTTTCAAACAGTTGAACTTTTCCAAATATTCTTCTAAAATCTCTTTTATCTCGGTCATTTTTAATATCTAATTCACGACGAATATCTAACAATGGCTGCATCCATTCTTTAGCTTCATCATTTAGAATCATCGCTTCCATTGATTTATCCTGATTTACCAAAGTACAAACCCAACAGCCAAAGCGAGAATCACCACAACTCGGGGTTGAGGTATCAATAACTAAAGGACATTCATTATCAGCAGTTGCTCCACGATACATCACAAATAAATCTTTATTACTATGTCCCCAAGGATTTTCCCACTGCATTAAATATAGCCATACTTCGTCTGTTTGCCAGTTTTCAATAGGAGTATATATTAGAGAGTTCGGTAGTTGAGGATGAGGACAAAGACGTTCACGAACTCTTTTAGCTTCACGTTTTGCCATAATAGCCGCACGACTTGAGCTTTCAGTCTTACGAGTACCTAATATTACGATTGCCTCATTATCAGAACGCACAATATTGCGAATAAAACGATTAGATGGAGCAACTTTTAAGCGGTCAGTACACCATCTAAACTTATGACGAGGTGCTGGGTATCCTTTCCCTATCAAATTCACCCAGTATGTTTGTACTATCTCTGGTTTCAATAAACGAGGCTCTATTGGTAATTTTTTCTCCTTTGCTGTCTTTTTCATTACCTCTAGTGAATTTCTAACCCAGCTAGAAATAATAGGATTTTCAACTAAGGTATCTGTTGTAATAACATAAACTTTTTTAGTTAGTTTTTCTTGAGGTAGATTACTAATTGCATTCCAAATTAACTGTAGAGTTGCAGTGCTATCTTTTCCTCCAGAATAACCGACTATCCAAGGAACTTTATCTAAACAATATAATTCTTGAATTTCTATAGTTAACTTTTCTAGATCTTCTACAAAATCTGCTGTTGTCCGGTTTGGAAAAATTGAGGTTTGAATACTTGTCATTTTTAAACTCCTTATTATGATCTCGTTTACTTTAATCTAAAAATATTTTGACGATGCCATTTTAATGCTTCTAGTCTCGGATAATATTGTTCAAGGTTGGGTAAAATAATAGTTTCTCCATTAAATGCTGTTATCGGTTTTGCATTGGGTGAATATTCGTGTAAATCATTAGCAACAATAATTTTATAATCATCATTAATTGCAAACCATCCTCGATCAAATGCCCAATGATGATTTTTACAGAATGAAATTCCGTTATCTATTTTACTATCATAAAATTGAGCAAAAGGTTTAATATGTGCGCCATCAACTATCGTTTGAGTTAATGAACGATTCACATTTAATCCACAAAATGCACATTTATAATCATAAATATAAACAACTGCTTTGCGGAAGAAAGCATCTCTGACTAATGATTTAGTCAGTTTAGTCTTTGGAACCTTATTTTCTTCAGTATTAGATTTGTCTTCAAATGACAAATTTATCTCTAAAACATCTTTTAATTCATTATTGCTAATAGAGAACCAAACTGATATTAAAGTGTCAACAATTTGTTTTCGACTTTCTTCATTCTGTAACAACTCAAATAATTTTTCGTCCAGGTAAGCATACTCTACTAATTTTTGTAATTGTTCAAAAGATTTAGCTTGAGGCTTACGGTTTCGATATTTAGGTTTGGGACGATTATTAATCTGCTCTTGAAGACGTTGTTTTTCTTCCTCATTATATTTGACACACCAAAAATGACTATTTTCTAAAGCTATAAAAGGATTATGTAAACCTGGAATATAATTATTTAAACCTCGGTCACTCTTATGATTTTTTAGGATATTCCAATAACGATGAAATGTATCTTCTAACTGTTCTGAGACCTCAATTTTATTCTCCTGGATTTTTCCTTGTGCAATCAAATCAATAACTGACAATAACAGAATAGGCTGATGAGGAGCATCACCTCGCTGCTTAGTACTCCTGACCTTCAACTCAGCAAAGCGATCGCAATAATCTATAAGTGTTCTATTCTGCTGAGACTGCTGCTTCTGACTCATTGCCCCTTCCCGACGAACTGATGCCTATTCCAGATTTCCTCTGATTCAGGTATGATTAGTAAGTTTTTAAAAACTTGTTCTTAACTTGCTTTAATAGCTTAAACCTGATTGATGAATCCTGCAACTGCTAACTTAGCCCAACTCCTAGAACCCCTTTTAAATAACCCAACTCAACTATTAGTTCAAAAAATACAGATGGGAGGGACAGAAGCATATCTCGGTTCTGTGACGTTAGAATGGCTGAGTCAGCGAGTTCAGTTTGCTTCAGAACTCCCCCTATTTCAATCTTTCCGAGAACAACAAAGCGGCAATATTGAACGGGTTGCTGATAGCGTTGAAGAGATTGTACAACGGCCCCTGGACTGGTCACGACAATTGCCCCTCGCCCAATATCTCGCCACTCACACCGCCCATAAATTCCCGGCTTTATTGGTGGTTTTAAGTCCGGCTTGGGTGGATGATGCAGATGCTGCAGAATGGGATAGCAACGGACAGGCAACGGAGTCAGCAGCCATGTTTCAACCGTTGGATAGTCAGGGAACAATGGGGGTATTAAATGCATCTACCCCTATTTCTATCTATGCCTTGGATGGACAACACCGCCTCATGGGTATTCAGGGGTTAATAACGTTACTGCAAACAGGGGAGTTGCAACCCTATTCTAAGGTGAAGAAACCGGTTGGGGAAACTATCACCCTGGCAGATATGGCGGCAGTCTCTCCTTTGTCGATAACGGAATTACAAGCTTTATCTACAGAAACCATCGGCATTGAATTTATCCCGGCTGTAGTTCCGGGAGAAACACGGCAACAAGCCCGTCAACGCATTCGATCAATTTTTGTTCACGTTAACTTGATGGCGGTAAAACTGAGTAAAGGACAGTTGGCGTTATTGGATGAAGATGATGGCTTTTCGATTATTACTCGTCACGTGGCGGTGACCCATCCCTTGTTTGTTGAGAAGCCGGGACGCAACCCGAGAGTGAATTGGGATAGTGCCACAGTAGCGACCAAGTCTACCGTATTAACAACTTTACAGGCATTAAAAGAGATAAGTCAACGGTATTTAGACGATCGCTTTCCCCGGTGGACAGCCCCCAAACCCGGTTTAGTTCCTTTGCGTCCAGCCGATGAGGAGTTACAGGAAGGTATCCAGGAGTTACGGCGGTTATGGGATGGGTTAGCCAGTTTACCCAGTTATCAACGCTTAGAACAAGGAGTAGAAACCCCAACACTGCGGCGGTTTAGCTTTGAGAATAATGGCGGAGAAGGGAATATTTTATTTCGGCCTGTAGGACAGGTAGCGATCGCCCAGGCTTTAGGAATATTAGTATTTCGCTTACAGTTTTCTTTAATTGAAATTATCGAAAAGTTGCGTTTATTTGACAAGGTGGGCGGGTTTGCCGGGATGGAATATCCAGAGTCATTATGGTATGGAGTGTTATATGACCCTAATAAACGCCGTATTCGGGTAGCGGGAAGAGATTTAGCCGCGAAATTAATCGTTTATTTATTAGGCGGAATTCAAGAACCGATGGATCGGGCAGAATTACGGCGGGCGTTGGCCGAGGCGAGAACGTTTGAGAATAAAGCTATTAGTTTTGAAGGACGGTTTGTGAAGCCAAAACAAGTGGGGTTACCGGATACTTTATAATGGAGTCTCAGACTCAAGTCTTCTGTTTGATAATTTATCTTTCGCTGCTGGAAGTTAAGCTATTAAAAATCAATATAGCTGTCAAAGAATGATGACATTGTAAAGAAATCTAATTGGTATATACATTACGAATTTATAGGACTTTGAGAGGGCTTGACAAAGAGAAATCCGGTTCTGTATGATATGAGATATAGAGTATGATTGAGGCAGGTAGTGCCTACAAGCTCAAATTCGGAGTTTAAATCTCCTCAAACCCTGATTGTATCGAGTTAGCGATCACTACATCACTCAATTGAAGCCATCATAAAACCAGCAATAAAAAACAAGGATGAAAGTCTCTACAGAGACGGGGAATTGACAAAATTAAAAAAATATGCATTCTCTTCAACCGACCAACATAATTGCTCAAACTTAGCTTGTAGTGCTAGCTTGACAAAAGATTACAGATTGGATAACAAGCTGAACGACTTTTTAATAACAATGAGACATTCATCCAGATCAAAAAGCTGAATCTATAAAATTTAGGTGCTCTTAAGGATGGTATACATTGGGCTTACTCTATTAATGTAAGTCCCTAATTGACATCATAAACTGGTAGATTTATAAAAATCAATGGGGTTTTTTAAAAATTACCGGAGTTTTTGTAAAGCTTTGATGAAGCAAATGATATGTTAAAATATAACATCTGTATTCAAATACCAATATTTTCTTTGTGTCCTTTGTGCTTTTGTGGTTCAATCTTTCACATCAAAATTAACTGAGTTGACTTCAACTGAACTTTCCAAGGAAAAGCATCATCCTTCATCAGTCTCCAATTTTCCTTAAATACTTCAGCTTGTAAATGATAATCCGAAGCAGAATTAGGAGGGTGATTTAATTTAATATATAAAGTGACTCGATGTTGAGTTTCACTCGTTGCCGCTAACCAACAAGGCAAGATATTTTGATGATTATCCTTTACAAGGGGTAAGTTTGGAGATAAAAAATTAATTTGGTGGGCACGAATTCCTACCTGAGTTAAATTGGGGGGAACAGATTCAATTGTATGAAGAATACAATCCCATTCTACCGCTTTAATCTGATTATTGTCTAAAGGCAATGCTAACGAGAAATTCTTACATCCTGTGACTTGTGCAACTCTAAAACAACTGGGATGTTCAAAAACATCATGCTTTGATCCTTGGTCTAAAATTTGACCTTCATCTATTACTAATAAGTTTTCACAGACGCGATAGACTTCTTCTAAGTTATGGGTGATAAATAAGGTAATTCCTTGATAAGAACTTAAGGTTAATCTTAATAACTTCTCCATGCGATCGCGCAAATAAGTATCTAAAGCTGAAAAGGGTTCATCTAGTAATAATACCTCAGGTTCGCTGGCAAGAACTCTAGCCAAAGCTACCCGTTGCTGCTGACCGCCCGATAATTCTTGGGGATAGCGATGACCCAGTCCTGCTAAATCAACGTTAATTAATTGTTGTTCAACTCGTTGTTTAATTTGCAGCTTAGATAACCCTTTCGGTAAAGCAAAGGCAATATTTTTAGCGACTGTTAAGTGAGGAAATAGGGCATAATTTTGAAATAAATAGCCAATTTTTCGGCTACGGCTGGGTAAGTTAATTCCTTTTTGAGAATCAAATAAAGTTCTACCATTTAGAATAATTCGACCTTTATCAGGAGTTTCTAGTCCTGCAATACACCTTAAAACAAAGCTTTTTCCTGCACCAGAAGCCCCTAGTAATCCTAAAGGGAGATTATTAGTTTTAAACGAAACATTAAGGAAAAATCCAGGCAGTTGCTTTTGAATTTCAACAATTAATAGTTTTTCTGATAAATCAGCAGCTTGATATTGTTTAGGAGATTTACGAGTAATTGAATTAAATCTAAACTTAAATTTATGACTATAATTGGGCTTTGATTTTTGTTCTTTTGAAACCAGGCTGATGGCTGTAATAATTCCCAAAGAAATCACTAAAATAATACTCACCCAAGCCCAAGCTTCATTCATTTTTCCCGCTTCTGCGGCAAAGAAAATGGCAATGGGAATGGTTTGGGTTTGACCGGGAATACTGCCTGCTAACATTAATGTTGCACCAAATTCTCCCAGCGATCGCGCAAAAGCGAGTAATGTTCCTGAAATCAGTCCAGGTTTGGCTAAAGGAAGAATAATTTTCCAAAAAATCACCCATTCAGAAGTGCCTAAGGTTCGGGCAGAAGCAATTAAGGTTTGATCAATTTGTTGAAATGCCCCTAAAGCTGTTTTATACATCAATGGAAAGGCAACAATTGTCGCGGCAATTACTGTTGCATACCAAGTAAAAATAACTGATATATTCAAGAAGGATAATAATTGACCTAAAGGACTATAACGACCCAATAAAAGCAGCAGCAAAAACCCGACAACTGTAGGGGGTAAAACTAAAGGAGCTGTTAAAATGGTATCAATTAATTCTGAATATTTTCCGCGATAGTTCAGCATTAAGCGAGCCGCAATCGTTCCTAAAAAAAAGGTGATTAAGGTGGCAATAATTGCGGCTCTGAAAGATATCCAAGCGGGAGAAAAATCAGTGATCATCTTTTTAATCCTGAACTCAACGTTCGCTTAACTTGCCCGCTCAAAGCCAAATTGTTCAAATACTGTGCTTGCTGAATTTCCTGAAACAAACGTCACAAAGTCTTTCGCTGCTTCTGGGTTTTTACTCTCTTTGAGCACAGCAATGGGATAAATAATAGGGGAATGAGAATTTGCCGGCGCTGTCGCTGCGGTATCTACTGTAGTAGAGATTTTAGCATCTGTTTGATAAACAATTCCGGCATCGACATTTCCCGTTTCAACATAATTCAAAACTTGGCGAACATCTTTAGCGTAGATCATTTTTGACTGGAGTGCATCGAATAGGTTCAGAGAAGTGAGAACTTCTTTTGCATATTTTCCGGCTGGAACACTTTCGGGTTCGCCAATAGCAATTCTGCGGACAGTATTATTCGTTAAGTCTTCAAACCGAGTAATCGTTTTTTGTCCTTTGGGTACAATTAAAACTATACTATTGGTTAATAAGTTCTTGCGAGTGCCTGGGAGTAATAATCCTTTTTGCTCAAGAGCGTCCATTTGTTTGGGGGCGGCTGAAATAAACACATCAACGGGTGCGCCTTGTTCAATTTGTTGTTGGAGAGAACCGGAAGAACCAAAGTTATAAACTAACTGAATATCTGGATTTTGTTGTACATAAATAGGTTGAATGGCTGACATCGCATCACTCAAACTGGCGGCGGCTGAAACCAGCAATTGAGAAGAGGCTGCTTGTGAGTCAGAAGTTACATTAGAAGATGTATCTTGTCTGCTGTCAAAACAAGCTTGAATACTGATTGAAACGGCTATTGACCAGATCAGTATCATAAAAAATCTAAGAAGCCGACGACGGGATTTCATAGAATAATTAAGTAATTCAAAAGATCTGACTTCATCTTTTTTTATGATGAAGATTCAGAAGAAAGTTGAGGATACAAATCTAACTGTTTGGCTAATTCTCTAGCAATATAAACTAAAAATTTAGCAGAATCTTGGTTACCTTGATGAGCAAATGATGTAGCAACTTGCATCACAGTTTTCACAAAGTCAGCATCAATCAGTTCTATCTTAGCATCTAGAATAGCAGGTTCTTGACCGTTTGGACAGTTTAAGAGTTGCTCAATTAAAGAGAAGTATTGTTCTTGGCGTTCGGGTGTCATAGTTATTTTGAGTTATACTTTCAAAGGTTTTCTTAGAAGGGTTTAGCCGTCCGAGTAATGGGATTAAATTCCATACGAGATTTGGGTTGAGTATCCCCATATAAATGAAAACTCACTGTCATTTCATCGCCTAGGGCTTCGACTTGATGAATGGCTTGAGGGGTAAAACTAATAATTTCTCCCACATTCAAAATATGTTCACCGACCTGTTCAATTTTATCCGGAAATTCTGATGTCGGAACTCGTCGCCAAAATGTATGTTTTTCCTGTCCTTTTAAGACAGCCACAACCCCCCAAGTGCCATGATTATGAATTGAGGACTTTACACCGGGCACAAAGGTAACATTTTGCACAGATAATGGATAGCCAATTTCGTCATAGAGGATGTGAACAGCACTACCCGTTTGAGGATGAGGTTCATGGTATTGAGTTTGAACCCAGTAGGAATTAATAATCAGTTGCCGAACGCGCATCCGAATTTGGGGAAGCCGTTCCCATTCTTCTTTTTCATTTTTAATTTCGTTTAATATCTCCATAATTTCGGTTAAAAATTGGTGGAGATAATAGCGATCGCGAATTAAATCCCATTCTCGTACAGAAGGGCGGACTTGACATTCCCCATTATCATTAACAAACCAGTCTTTACCATTTAGTTTGAGATTGAGCATTGGAAAAACTCCTACTATATTTGCTTTTTATCATGAAACTTTTTATGTTTTTAAAGGATAGTTTAACTATAGTCAAACTTAATTTTATCAAACTGTTAATATTGTTACAATTTTATCTTATTTTAAACTTTATCAAATTAAATTTTATGGTGGCTTATATAAAGATACTCACACAGTAATAAAATACAACAAGAAAAAATAAACTTGACAGGAAGAGGACTCCATAAGAAAAACCAACTTAATGTTGCGGTGGTCGAGATAACAAAAATGAGATGATGAATTTCATCATTATGAATAAATTTCATCACAATTGTGCTAATTAAAATAATGGATAAGATAAAATAAGTAATAATCATCATTGAAAAACCTAATCTATGTTTTAAAAAATTTCAGGGTGGTGAGTAACAATCCAGTATAACTCCAACCATAATCGCGAATTGTCCTGTTTGAGTCTAGAAACAGGATCTCGAACAATTCGGGTTGCATTAATACAAACCACTTCAACTAACCCAATATTTTCTGCAATCTCTTTCAAATCATTATGGTATTCTTGAATCGCAAATTGCAGATGATCGGGATAATAAATTCCTAAATAGTAGAACTGTTTTCTTGAGCGTTCTACATAGCACTCTAGTATTTTGACATGACAGTCATTCAACATGATCCCAGCATTGGGATGATATTTCTGGGTCAGATGAATAAACTCTTGAGTTAAATAGTCTCGGCTTAGCATAATTAGATTAGCAGGATTAGTCAGTTGAATTTAAGCCTGATGTTCTTGATGTTTCGAGAGACATAAAACCTTAATACAGGGATTTTCTAGCTTTTGACATTTTGTTGTAAAAATAGCAGAATGGGTGTGATCTTCAAATAAATAAGTATATCTTCTATAAAAATTATCATAATTTCCTTTCTGGGAAATTAGTTTAATTTTCGGACAAAATTCATTAACTTTAACACAAAACTCTGGGGGAGCACTTGATATTTTTATCATCTGATTATGTTGAGATGATAAAGTAATATCTTGTTCAAACAGGAATTCACTATAGTCAGCTAAGTTGTCTAACTCCAGTAAACTTAAGCCAATTTCAGCAATTAGCCAAAACCCTGCTTTGGTTAAAAAAACTGTCCACTTAACTTTCATCAGTACAACCTCATAAGATTTATGTGAATGTTTGAAAGGATGAGTAAAATTACACCTTATAAGAATATTATTGAGAAATTAATGAGTAAATTTCAGTAACATCTCTATCAATTTAAAGTGTAAGTTCTCATCCTTCCCCCCCAGAAAGTGGAGACCAATCTCATTCAGGTTGAATAGAATAAGTTAGAAACAGTAAAAATTCGACCTATACAAGATATGCCTCTTGGTGGGTTTTAATCGTGCAATCTGAACGAGGATAGGCAACACACAATAAAACCCAGCCTTTTTCAACTTGCTCATCATCTAAGAAGTTTTGATCTTCTTGATCAATTTCACCTTCAACGATACGAGCTGCACAACTTGAACAACTACCAGCACGACAGGAGGAGGGGAAATCAAGATCAGGTTCCTGTTCTTCTGCTGCGTCTAAAATATACTGATCCTCTGGAACTTCAATGGTGACATCAATTTCTGGGGGTTTATTTTTCTTGCCTTTAATCAGACGAACTTTATAAGTTGTAGTCATGATTAGTGTTCTCCTAACGTCTTAACACTGATATTTTGAATACCTGAAAAATTAGCTGCAAGGAACAGCAGAGGGAGTACAATCTCCGGCTGTAAATGACTTGCCACAGCCACAGGTATTCGTGGCATTCGGATTACTAAATGTAAATCCGCTTTGGGTTAAACTTTCAACAAAATCAACCACCATGCCATCGAGTAAAGAAGCACTTTGACGATCAACATAGATGAGAATTTTGTCTTGAGTAAAGGTCAAGTCATCTTCTTTAGGATGGCTAGTAATATCCAAAGAATATTCATAGCCACTACATCCCCCGTCAACCGCAGCAAAACGAACTCCTTTTTGTGTAGGGTTATCGGAGGCATTGGTCTTAATAAAACTCCGGATACGGAAGGCAGCTTTTTCAGTTAAACTAATTGTCATGGGAGGATTCTCCGTGAGTAAAAGTTGACAGAATAATGATTAAGCAAAAATGACTTGAGAGGCATTTAACAGCTCAACCGCTTTCGTAAAGCTTTGGTGTTTAAGTTCACCACAAATAGGACAATTCGGATCATGATAGGGACGAAGTTTATTGAATTCAGCATTCCCTAAATCCATCATCAGAAGCTTTCCTGTGAGGGGGTTTCCTAACCCAGTAATTAACTTAATGGCTTCTAAAGCCGTTAAACAGGCTAAAGTCCCAGAAACGGCTCCCAGTACTCCAAACCCCCACCGATCCCAGTTTGGTTTTTCTGGAAAAATACAGGATAAACAAGGGGTTTTTCCAGGAATAATGGTGGTGAGATAAGCCTCCATACTATTCATAGCCGCTTCAATCATCGGCTTATCCCAAAGTACACAAGCGGCATTGACTAAATTCCGTTCATCGAAGTTATGAGAACAGTCTAAAATGATATCGGATTGCTGCACCAGTTGGTCAACATTATCGGCAGTAATATAGTCATGAATGGCTTCAATTTCAACATCTGGATTGATATTATTCAGGGTTTCTTTGGCTTTAAAAACTCTGGGTTTTCCCACCCAATCTTCCGTCATTAAAACTTGACGGTTCATGTCATCCAGACGTAAATCTCCTCCCCGAACCAGAATCAGTTTGCCAATGCCTGCAACCGTGAGATAAAGCGCAACTGTTCCGCCGAGTCCACCAACACCTGTAACCAAAGCAGTGGTAGATTTCAGTCGTTTTTGACTCTCCTCACCAAAGCCTGCCATTTGGATTTGTCGCCGATAACGTTCCAGTTCAGTAGGTGTCAGTTCAATCACCATTAATACGCCTCATACTTCAATTTTATGCTCTCTAGAGTTTAGTCTTCTACGCCCACATCTTGCAATAAGACGATATTTTTTGGCTTATCTTTGAATACCTTAAATAGCTTTGTTTCCAGTGGGCTAGATGTTTTGAAGACCTCGTATGCTTCTTCTAAAGCGATGTTGTATTTCTCTAACCGTTCTGCATCAGTAATCTCGGGAAATGCCGCATCAACTTCTGTCAGCAACTGAGCAAAATATTTGAGAATATGCAGACGATTGATATTGACAAATTCTTGGTCATAGGGAATCCCAAAAAACTGAAGATAATCTTCTGCGTCGGTCAGTTGCTTGAATGTGACTAAAGTTTTGGGGGTGGATGGGGTAAAGGTCATTTAAATTGTGCCTCCAAGGTTTTCAATTGCTTTTTCAGGTCTGCCAATTCTTGATAGATGTTGTAGGTTTTTGTTGCCGCATCGGGTAGTTTATCTAGATCAGCAGGTAAGCCTTCAGCAATATCATGCAAATCCATTTTCATCTGACCCGCCTGACTATTGAGGCGCTTAATTTTTGTTTTTAAGGCTTCAATTGTTTCTAGAGTTGGAGTTTCAATCATCTTGTTCTCCCGTTGATCTCAATGGTCTGTTAGTTACCTAAGCGTTTGCCGCATCTGGATATTTTTCTAAGGTTTCTAGCGCAGATTTGACTAATTTTTCACCTTGAATTGCTACTTTTTCTAAGGAGTCAAAACCAAAGCGTTGAGCATCTCTTAAAGTCCGACTGGTAACGATTAAACGGCCTGTCCAAACCAGCGCCCAACCAAATCCTTCATGGCTGAGATCAATCACAACCTGACAGAGTTTTCCGGTTTCTTTTTCCACTAACGCAGCAACGGCACGATAAAAACACAGGACTCGTAATTGAGTGGTGGGATCTACATCACCATCGACCGAAATTGAGCGTTTTTTCTCTTTGCTAACCACAAAAGGAGCCAGGACTAATTCATCAGACCAATTGCGATAAACACCATAGTGATCATTAGCCCGAATTTGTTGAACTAAAGCCTTTAAAAACGGGGAATCGGCAACAATTCCAGTGGTTAAATCAGGGGTTTGGGTTGAAGTCATGGTAGATTAATGTAATAATAATAGGTAGACAATGATGTGAGACAGAATTTATTCTTCTTCTTCAAAATCTTCGAAATCTTCGAAAGATTTTGTTGGACTGATTTCTGTCTTTAATACTTTTCTCAACCAAGGAGGCGGACTCCCGTTGAGGGTTTCAACTAAATGGGTGAGAACATCTGTAATTTCATCGGTTTCAGATTGAGCTTTGATCGGGGTAATATTTTCTTTAAGTAACTTAGAAGCCGCACTGCCACCGATGGCTGAAACATAGACAATTTGGCAATTAGATAAGGCTTTGACTTTGGGAATCAGTTTATCTTCATTACCATCTTCTTCGAGAGACCCGCCAAACTCTATTCTTTCTAAGAAGTTATAGCCGGCTTTAGAAACATCATAAACATCAACGTTTTTGGCTGAACCAAAATGGGAGTTGATATGAATTTGATCGCGGGTTGCAAAGGCAACTTTCATGTTTTCCTCCTTTTAGCTTGCCTGTTTTAGGGATACTTTGGCAGCGGGAAAATCGAAGTAACTTCGAGCAACAGTTAAGGCAGACTCTATGACTGTTTCACCTTCTTGAACTAAATACTCCACGGATTCAAACTCAAAGGCTTCAGCATTTTGTAAGAACTGAGAAATCACCAATGCCCGGTTACAAAAAATCAAGACCCAACCTAAGCCAGCCGTATTCAAATTAATAAACGTCTCTACGGTTTGACCCGTTTCCTGTTCTAAGTAGGTGGCGATCGCTTGATAGAAGACTCTGACTCTTTGTTTTCCAGTTAAGGGATGATTGGAGGATTTCAAGAGCACGTTAATCAGAGATTCATGAGCATAAACTTGAGAATCACACCCTGAATCCAGGTGAAGAATATGCTGATAGATTTCTTGCAAAAACTGAGACCGAATCAGATTTGTTTTAGAAAGAGAGCGTGTTTCAATGCAAATCATTGTTCCCGTCCTTTTTGAAGGTGAAAGCGGTGATTTTTTAAGTCAAGAAGAATCTAGTTTAAATAGATTAATTAGCATGGTTATTGTATCGAAGCTAATAATCACATTTTACAATGATTAAAAGCATTTTGATCAGCTTTTAATGATTTATTTTAGATTCTTCTAGTTCGATAAAAATGTTTCCTAGATCAAACAGAAACTGTAATGTTCCTCTGTATCCTATGAGACATTTTTGACCATTTCCTAACCGATCAAAAATCGGGTATCCCATGCGATATAAGGGAATTTGTAACCGTTGACTGATGCTTTTACCGTGAGAATTGGTAATGATTAAATCCGCACCTGCTGCCAAATCTTCAAAGTCTTCCAAATCGCCAACTGTTACCGATTCTATGGGTAAATGCTCCAATAATGGAGATTTTGTGGTGGTAACAGCCGCTTGAATTTCTGCCCCCATTTCATGCAATAGCCAACTGGTTTGATACAGTAAATCCGGTTCAAGGGCTAAACAAATGCGCTTGCGACTAAAGTAGAAATGGGTATCGAGAATTCCATCTTGAAGTTGACGGCGCTGACGATTAAACGGGTCAGGCACTTGCAACGGTTCAACTAAATGCACATCGGTCGGGGTATGGGCAATTTCAGCCAACCGCATAATAAATCGGTCAACCGCTTGTAACCCCGCCAAGCGAGAAAATACCTCATAGTCTGTGCCGAACTTTTGCTGCAACACCTGGGCGGCCCCGCGCATACTTTCGCCAATGGCTAAAGTAAAGGCTGATTCCGAGAGGGTTCTGAGGTCATCAACCGTTGTCCCGCCAGAAGTGACCGTGTTGTAATCCTCATCGAGATGTCCATCCAGAGACCCCGACAGATCGGGTAAAATAGTAGGCGTGAGACCAAAAGCCGTCACGATGTCTTTAATCTCTTGAACATCTCCGGGGGAAAGCAGAGAACCTGCTAAAATCGTCACTTTGTCCGGTTTGACTGCACCTGGGGAAGATAAAGGATAATCGGTCGCAACAATTTGTTCAACGGCTGCGGCATAGCCTTCTTGTAATGCCCCTTTGTAGTCGGGAGTGGAAACAAAGATAATCGGTAAATCATCTAATTCGGGGTGGTCTTTACGGAAATTTTTCATAATTCCGAGAAAGTCTTCCCCACGAGTTTCCGTGAGTCCAGTGGTGAGTAAGCCAATTACATCAGGTTTTGACTTTTCCACCAGGGTGAGAATGGCTGCCTCGATATTTTCGCCGCCCCCTAAAATCGTACTCACCTCTGTCATGGCAGTGGTAGACATGGGAATCGCTTCCCGGAAGTGACGGACTAGAATCACTTTAGCGAAGGCTGTACAGCCTTGAGACCCGTGAAACAAAGGCATCATGCCTTTTAGTCCGAGGAAGGCTAAAGACGCACCCAGAGGTGAACTCAGCTTCAGGGGGTTGACCGCAACCGCTTTTTTGTTCCGTTGAATGGTAGTAGTCATGGGTGATTTGTCCTTTGTCATTTGTCATTTGTTATTGGTTATTTGTCATTTGTTGTTCGTTATTAGTCATTCTTCAAGTAACAAATAACGGGTGACTATCGATTCCTATTGCCTATTAGCAAGATTGCCTATTGCTATAGCATGAAAACAAATAACGAATAACCAGGGACTAAGAACGAACGGTTGTAACGGTTTGGTGAGATACAGAGGCGGTAGGTTGAAGACGGTTAACGGGGTGGTCTGGGTGACCAATTCCCACTTCCCAAGGGGCAGGTAAACGCACTTGCTGCCAGATTGGGCTGTAGAGGGCTTCTTCTAATTCCTTCGCCATCTCAATCATGCCGTCATAGCCGGCATAAGGATGATGACGTTCTTGGTTAATATCGAGGAAAGGAATTCTAGCTTTCAGGGCTGTATATTGATTCCGTCCGCCAGCAATTAACATATCAGCGTTAGTGCGTTCGATGATTTTTAATAACTCTTGGGCGTTGCCTTTTTCAATCATCAAACCATCTTTACCCAATAACTCTTTGATGCGGGCTTTATCTTCTTCCGTACTTTTTTTCGTACTGGTGGCAACCACATCAATTCCTAAGTCATTCGCCGCCGAAATAATCGACCAACTTTTCACCCCGCCAGTGTATAAAACCACCCGTTTGCCTTTGAGGCGTTGACGATAAGGTTCTAAAGCAATATCTAATTTTGCGGTTTCCTCAGCGATGAGTTGTTCTACCCGTTCTTGCAATTCAGCATCACCTAATTTAGCGGCAATATTACGCAGAAACCGATTCATGTCATTGATGCCATAAAACGATTCTTCGATGTAAGGAATGCCGTAACGTTCCTCCATTTTACGACCCATATTAATCAACGCCTTAGAACAAATCATGACGTTGAGTTTGGCGCGATGGGCGTAACGAATATCGTTATAACGAGCATCTCCGGTGATTTTTGCTAGGACTCGAATGCCGAGTTTTTCAAGTAAGGGGGTAACGTTCCACATTTCCCCAGCAATATTGTATTCACCGATAAGATTAATATCGTAAGGCGTTGTATATTCCGGTTCTGCGCTGCCGACCACGTGGTCGAGTAAAGATTCACCGGCTAAACGATTTCCTAAGTTTTTACTCCCCACAAAACCCGGAGAATGAACCGGAATGACAGGAGTACCAAACTTATCGGTTGCAGCCTTACAAACGGCATCTAAATCATCCCCAATTAAGGCGGTTACACAAGTTGAATAAACAAAAACCGCAGGCGGTTGATAGCGTTTAATCACTTGAGCAATGCCCTTATAAAGACGTTTTTCTCCACCAAAAATGACATCATTTTCCGTAATATCAGTGGTGAAACCCATCTTATAAGTTGTCGGGCCAGAAGATAAACTTCCCCGGCTTTCCCAAGAATTTCCTGCACAGGCAATCGGGCCATGAACTAAATGGGCTGCATCTGTAATCGGAACTAAAGCAATAGATGCTCCGTCAAACGCACAACCCCCTTGCGCTGCACCCGGTTGAGCCACCTGTTTACAAGATTTATTCTTGCCTTTTTCGCCTTTTTTGTGATTGTGTTCGCAGCCCGGTTCAGATAATAATTCTGCGATTTTCGGTTTAGGCATTAGATTTGTCCTTTGTCATTTGTTGTTGGTCATTAGTTGTTTGTGTTTTGTGTTGGAGAAGGGAACATTAAGAAGTATGGGGTTTTGGAGAAGATAAGAAATATGCGATTTCAGGATTTGGAGGTTTATCGATTATCTGAAGAATTGGCTGATGAAGTTTGGAAAATGGTTCAGAATTGGGATAGTTTTGCTCAATATACAATTGGAAAGCAAATTGTCCGTTCTGTTGATAGTATTGGAGCGAATCTTGCTGAAGGAGTGGGTCGGGGAAGCTATCAAGATAACAAGCGATTTGTTAAGATAGCGAGAGGTTCTTTGTATGAAACTCAACATTGGCTGCGTAGAGCCTATTCCCGTAAATTACTGACTCAGCAAAACTTTGAAAGACTTAAACCCATCATCGATAAACTCGCGCCAAAATTGAATGCTTACCTCAATTCTATTGGAAGGAGTTAGTTGTTCGTTATTTGTTATTCGTTATTTGTCACTTGTTTTTTGTATGCTAATGACCAATAACCCATGACAAACGACTAACAATATCTAGAAATATCCTCTCCCTCTTCTACCAGATAATTCAGCGCCCGAAATCTAAGACCAACCAACTCATCATAAAGCGGATTCAACTTACACAACGGTGGAACATGAAACAGTAACCTACCGAAGAAATTCACATTACGTTCAAACGGACAAGTGCAGGGAATTAAGTTACAGATTGTATGAGCCAATTTAACCTGTCTAACTTCAACGCCATCCACCCATCGACGTAGGGGAGCAAAAATATCAAACCGAGAACATTCTCTGGGGGGTGGTGTTTGATGTTCGTGTGCGTGAGTGTGGGTGATGGTTGCCATAATAGGTTCCTCAGCTTTATTCTGCCAATTCCAGTTCTTTCTTCAAACAACCGACGGTATACCCTGTTTCCATAAAGTGAACGGAATAAATATAGGCTTTTTGTAAGTAAGTGCCAATGCCAACGATATAGCCAGTGTCACCTTTTTTAGCCAGATGTTCACCCACTTGTTTACCGGGAAAGGTACCGTCATTACGGATGAGTTTACGCAGTCTTACCTTTTGGTTCATATCAAAAGCCGGGGGGCCATCTAGTTCGATTTCGTCACTGAGTCTCATGGTGATAGTCCTTTGTCATTTGTTGTTCGTTATTCGTTCTTTGTCATTCGTTATTTGTACAGACATTAAAAAACTAATGACTAATAATCAATGACTAATAACAAAGCGACGGGTAACTATTTTTTGAGGTTTATCAAGACTTAATTTCCCGTCGCTTTCAACAAAATTAACGAATGAGGTCGAAGGAGATATCTGTTTTCGCCGGAATAATCGTCTTGCGGTCTAACTCGTCGAGAATGGTATTAACAATCCAGTTGAGTAAGTTGAGTGCGCCTTGATATCCTAAAGTGGAATAACGGTGCATGTGGTGGCGGTCAAAGATGGGGTAACCAATGCGAACTAAGGGAGTGTGAGTATCCCGCCACAGGTACTTACCGTAGGAGTTACCAATTAACAGGTCAACGGGTTCAGTGAACAGTAAAGAACGCATGTGCCAGAGGTCTTTACCGCCCCAAACCGTGGCATTTTGACCATAAGGGCTAGCTTGTAGGATTTCACGGGCTTCAGCTTCAAATCCTTCGTTGCTGTTGCTGAGGAGGACGTGAACCGGTTCTGCACCGACTTCTAATAGGAAGTTAATTAAGGTAATCAGATGGTCAGGGTCACCGTAGAGAGCAATCCGCTTACCATGTAACCAGGCTTGAGAATCGGTTAAAGCATCAACAGCGCGACCCCGTTCGTCCTGGAGTTTCTGGGGAATGGGCTTACCAGTAACCGCAGAAAGCTGCATTAAGAATTCATCGGTTCCCCGGATACCGAAGGGACGAGCGTTGTAGGTCTTCTGCTCCCATTCTTTGCTGATGTAGGCTTGAGTCTTGGGCGTAGTGTATTTCTGGAAGAAGAAGGTACCTTCAGCATTAATCGAATCTGCGGCATCTTCTAACTTGGTTAAGCCATTGTACATCTTGAAGTCTCCTTGGTTGGGAGAATCAAATGCATCAGAGTTATCAGAAAGAATTGTATAGTCAACGCCGAATAATTCAAGAATCCGCTTCAGTTCACGGGTATTGCCCACATAAGGGTCAAAACCGAGGTTGAAGTTAAATTTACCGTTGGTGGTTTCAGTCTTCTTATCCTTGGTTAAGCATTCCAGAATGCCCTTGAGCATATTGTCATAACCGGTGATGTGGGAACCCACAAAACTGGGAGTATGAGCATAAGGAACGGGGAAATCTTGAGGAATAGACCCTTCATTCTTGGACGTTTGGATGAATGAACCTAAGTCATCTCCAATCACCTCTGCCATACAAGTGGTACAGAGAGCAATCATTTTTGGCTTGTAGAGGGCATAGGCATTTGCCAAACCGTCAATCATGTTCTTCAATCCACCGAAGACCGCCGCGTCTTCTGTCATGGATGAAGAAACCGCTTGGAAAGGTTCTTTATAGTTCCGGGTTAAGTGAGTCCGGAAATAAGCAACGCATCCTTGAGAACCATGGCTGTAGGGTAAGGTGTCTTCAAACCCAGCCGCACAGAACAGAGAACCGAGGGGCTGACAAGCTTTGGTGGGGTTAACAGTTAAAGCTTCACGCTCAAAGTTCTTTTCCCGATAGTCCCAAGATTTTGTCCATTCTGCCACCTCAGCGACTTTTTCCTTGCTGTGAGCACCTTCAAACTGACGCTTGTATTCAAATAAATCTTGGTATTCTTCTGTTTGAAACAGGTCAACGTGGTCTAGGATTTTACCTGCATTTGTAGTATCGGGAGTTTGAGGTGCAGGAGTCTGAGTATTTTCGGTGTTGGGGGTGTTATCTTGAGTCATGACACTCTCCTAGTTGGTGATTAGTGTTTGATGGTTTGCCGTGAGTGGTGTGTCATTCGTCATTAGTTGTTTGTTTTGACAACTAATAACGAATAACCAATAACTAATAACGATTACTCTTCTTCTTTTTCCCAGGGAGCATTAACCAGTCCCCAAGTGGGGTTGTTAATTGCCATGTCCATATCACGGGCAAAGACTGCAAAACCGTGATAACCGTGGTAAGGGCCGGAATAATCCCAGGAGTGCATCTGACGGAAGGGCAGACCCATTTTCTGGAAGACGTATTTTTCTTTAATACCAGCCGCAATTAAGTCGGGCTTCATTTGCTTGGCTAATTCCTCAAATTCAAAGCCGCTGACATCGTCATAAATTACAGTGGCATCGTCAGTGTAGTGAGTGGTACGTTTGTAGTCATCGCCGTGACCGAATTCATACCCAGTACCCACAACTTTCATGCCTAAGTCTTGGAAAGCGGGGATAACGTGACGGGGACGCAGTCCACCCACCATCATCATCACTTCTTTGTCTTTTAAACGAGGGAGGAACTTCTCTAATATTTCATCCATTAACGGTTGATATTTAGCAATCACCGCTTCTGCTTTGGCTTGGATGGTTTCGTCAAATTGAGCCGCAATATTACGGAGAGATTCAGCAATTTGAGTCGGGCCGAAGAAGTTGTATTCTAACCAGGGAATACCGTATTTTTCTTCCATGTGACGGCAGATGTAGTTCATCGACCGATAGCAGTGAATCAAGTTGATTTTTGCTAAAGGTGTCATCACGGTTTCGTTGAAGGTACCATCCCCAGAGAATTGAGAAATTACCCGCAGACCCATTTCTTCTAATAGCATACGGCTGGGCCATGCATCTCCACCGATGTTGTAGTCACCAATGATGTTGACATCATAAGGACTTGGTTCAAAGCCTTCTGGGAGTTTGCGATATTCATCGGCTTTTGGTAAGACCCAATCTCGAACCGTATCATTGGCAATGTGGTGACCTAAGGATTGAGACACACCGCGGAAGCCTTCACAACGTACCGGAATCACTGGTTTTTCAGTTTCTTTGGCTTTCTTCCGGGCAACCGCTTCGATGTCATCCCCAATTAACCCAATCGGACATTCTGATTCAATCGTAGTGCCTTGGCTTAAGGGGAAGAGTACTTCTAACTCATCGATGAGTTTAGCCAATTTTTTGTCACCGCCAAAAACGATATCCCGTTCTTGGAAATCAGAGGTAAACTGCATGGTACCAAAGGTGTCAATTCCAGTTGTACCAATGTAATAGTTACGACGACCAGACCAAGAATAATAACCGCAACCCACCGGACCATGGGAGATGTGAATCATGTCTTTGACCGGTCCCCAAACAACCCCTTTTGCACCCGCATAGGCACAACCCCGAGTTGTCATCACCCCTGGAACCGATTTGACGTTAGACTTTACACCACAATCAGACTTGCCTTCTTCATAAACATTGAGGTGCTTTTGCCGGCGTTTCTGCGCTTTCTCCGGATAAGCTTCTAGAACTTCTTGAATGAGTTGTTTTCTTTCATCAACAGTTGACATGGTTTTCCCCTCGATGGACGTTTGTTTGTTGTTTGTCGTTGGTTATTCGTCCTTTGTCCTTTGTTAGACGAATAACCAATCACTAATGACCAATAACGAATTAAACAGCAGCAGCCGCAGCTTCCTCAGCCGCTTTGCGAGCTTTGTCAGCGGCAATGGCTTTCATGTATTCTTCGTCGCTATCCATCATGCCGAAGTCAACTAACAGTTCTTCCAGTTCGTCCATCGTGATGGGAGTTGGAATCACCAGGTTAGTGTTATGTTCAATCTTGCGAGCTAATTCGCGGTATTCTTGGGCTTGAGGATGGTCAGGTTCATACTCAATTACAGTCATCCGACGGAGTTCAGCCCGTTGAACCACGTTGTCACGAGGAACAAAGTGAATCATTTGAGTGCCGAGACGGCGAGCGAGTTCTTCAATTAACTCAACTTCACGGTCTACTTTACGGCTGTTGCAGATTAAACCACCCAAACGAACACCACCGGAGTGAGCGTACTTGAGAATACCCCGTGCAATGTTGTTAGCGGCGTACATTGCCATCATTTCACCGGAGGTAACAATGTAGATTTCTTGGGCTTTACCTTCCCGGATAGGCATGGCGAAACCACCGCAAACAACGTCACCCAATACGTCGTAAGAAACTAAGTCTAAGTCTTCGTAAGCGCCTTCTTCTTCGAGGAAGTTGATGGCAGTGATAATTCCACGACCTGCACATCCAACACCAGGTTCTGGACCACCAGACTCAACGCAACGGACATTGTTGTAACCGGTTAATAGGACTTCGTCGATTTCGAGATCTTCAACTGCGCCCCGTTCTGCGGCTAAGCTAAGAATAGTAGTTTGGGCTTTGGAGTGCAGCATTAAGCGAGTGGAGTCCGCTTTGGGGTCACAACCCACAATCATGACCCGCATGGTTTCTGACAATGCTGCAATGGTGTTTTGGGAAGTAGTGGATTTACCGATACCGCCTTTTCCGTAAAATGCAATTTGTCTCATGGTACTTTCTCGCTTAAACTAGATGTGTGTGTAATTAAGTTGAAAACGGGGTTTGTTATTTGTCATTCGTTACTTGTCCGTTGTGATGAGTTTTGATAACTACCAACTAATGACCAATGACCAATGACCAATAACTTACTTTCCGTAATCGTTGGGTTAGATTGAAACAGCTAAATGCAGAGACTGTTGAGATTAGATAGAGTCTGTATGTTAGGTGGGGTATCTAACCCCCTCTTTATGGGTTATTGAGTCTAACCCGACTGAGTTTTAAGTCTCTGCATGAGCTGTTGAGAGTAAAACGAACTGAGAGAGAAGGAATCAACTTCAGAACCGTATTCTTTTCAAACAAAAGAGTCAATCAGTTGTAACAGTAGGAATTTCGTCCTCAGCGAACTCTTACAATTTGTGGGAACGTGGCTCTAATCTGTGAAAAAACTCATGGAGATGTTTCTAAGAAACTGTTCAATGAAAGGATTGAAACAGTGGAGATTTTAAGGAGTCTTTTAGATCATTTTGAGTTGTTTAATTCAGTTGTTTTCGGGTAGATGAACCGGAAAAATTAAACCTGAGTTTAAAGTAGGAATTACGTCCTGAGCGAACTCTTGATCGGAATAGACATCACTTAAAACCTGGGGGAGAGCTAAATACCAGGGGGAGATCGCTCTCGACTTTTATTTTTCATTTGTTTTTTGTCCTTATATAACTAAACTGAAACGACTGTTAATGTAGGAAGCACTGTATCTTTTAAGGTGGCTTCAATGGCAAACTTTAAGGTTTCAGTGCTGCTGGCACAACCGCTACAAGAGCCTTTTAAAATTACTTTAACGGTATCGCCTTCGACATCAAATAATTCAACATCACCGCCGTCTTCAGCCAGAACGGGTTTAATTTGTTCTTCGAGAACTTGCTGAATTTTAGTGATTTTTTGCAAGTTGGTTAACGGCTTAATCACGTTAGCGGCAGAGGGTGCTGCGGGTTTGGGTTGAGGTGTTGCCACCACGCCTGTTAATCTTGCCTCTTCAATTTCAGCAATAATATCATCAATATCAGCTAGGCAAGAACCACAACCGCCGCCGGCTTTAACGTAATTTGTGACTTGTTCTGCTGTGGTTAAATTGTTTTCGATAATAATCCGTTTAATCCGGTTATCCGTGACTCCAAAACAAGTACAGACTAATGCGCCTTCGTCGTCTTCATGAGTCTCTAAAGGAATCCCTTTATAAGTGTAAATTGCCGCTTCTAGTGCTTCTTGCCCCATGACGGAACAGTGCATTTTTTCTTCCGGTAAGCCCCCTAAATACTCCGCAATTTGACGGTTATTTACGGTCATCGCTTCATCAACTTTCTTACCAATTAATAACTGAGTTAAAGCGGAAGAACTGGCGATCGCGCTAGCGCAACCAAAGGTTTGAAAGCGAGCATCTGTGATGGTTTGAGTCTCTTCATCAATCTTGAGATGGAGGCGGAGGGCATCTCCACAAGCAATACTACCCACTTCTCCTGTTACGACTTTTGTTCCTGCTTCGGCTTCCGTAATTGCCCCTTGATTTTGGGGGTTATGGAAGTGTTCCATCACTTTGTCTGTATATTCCCACATTGTTTTTGTCCTTTGTTGTTTGTTTTTGGTTCTTTGTCATTCGTTATTCGTTGCTAGAATTCTCCTAAAAACTAATAACTAATGACTAACGACTAATGACTAACTGACCGCTAATGCCTGTTCTTGTTCTTGCAACCAGTCGGCATCATCACTGTTAAAGGGAGACAAAGCCCGTAGCCGTTCAATTACACTGGGGAGAATTTCTAATACAGCATCAATTTCAGCCTCAGTGGTATATCGCGATAGACTAAAGCGGATAGAACCGTGTAATACGCTGTAAGGCAGTCCTAAGGCACGGAGAACGTGGGAGGGTTCCAAAGAACCAGAAGTGCAAGCTGAACCAGAAGAAGCACAAATACCATATTGATTAAGTGATAGAAGAATGGCTTCTCCTTCGATGTATTTGAAACCGATATTTGTTGTATTCGGTAAGCGGTTAATATAATCACCATTAACCACTGTGTTGGGAATAGTGGCGAGAATAGCTTGTTCGAGGCGATCGCGTAATGCTTTCTCTTGAGCCACATTTTCTAAATGTTTCTGTGCCAATTCTGCCGCTTTACCGAGGGCAACGACACCGGGAACATTTTCTGTGCCACCGCGACGACCCCGTTCTTGGTGTCCGCCGATGAGGAGAGGACGGAATCTAACTCCTTTACGAACATACAGCGCCCCAACGCCTTTAGGAGCATGGATTTTATGACCAGAGAGGGTTAACAAGTCAATGGTGCTGGTTTTCATATCGAGGGGAACTTTACCCACGGCTTGTACCGCATCCACATGGAAGATAGCGCCGTATTCTTTAACAATGTGTCCGATTTGTTCGATGGGGAAAATCACCCCAGTTTCGTTATTGGCATACATGATGGTAACTAAAGCAGTGTTACCGGTCATGGACGCTTCTAATTCATCTAAATCAAGTTGTCCTTGGCTATTAACAGAAAGATAAGTAACGGTATATCCTTCTTTTTCTAAGCGCTTGCAGAGGTTGAGAACAGCCGGATGTTCAACTTGAGTCGTAACAATATGATTTTTTTTCGGTTGAGCTTTGAGGGCGGCACGAATGGCGGCGTTATCTCCTTCAGTCCCACAACTGGTGAAGACAATTTCAGAAGATTCGGCACCGAGTAAAGCAGCAACTTGTTCTCTTGCTTCCCGGACAGCTCGACCCACTTGTCCGCCGAAGGTGTGCATACTAGAAGGATTACCGTAGTAAGTGGTGAGGTAGGGCAGCATCGCCTCTACGACTTCATCATCAATTCGAGTTGTGGCGTTGTTATCGAGATAAATAGTATCCATTATTCCACTCCGACAATAGTTGTTTTTTGTCATTGGTCATTCGTCCTTTGTTATTTGTTCTTTGTCATTAGTCACTTGTTATGCTGCGAGAATGTATTTGAAAACGAATAACCAATGACTAATAACTAATAACGAATGACCAATAACTAACCCTTATCGAACGTACTGTTCGTAGAAGTCTAAAGCGACTTTGTCAATCATGTCGTAGGCTTCAAAGGGTTGAATACCCGCTTCGAGGAGTTCTTTTTTCGGACAGTCTCCAATCTTAGAAACCAGGACTCCTTTGCAATCACCAATGGCTTTGATAATGTTCTCTAGAGTGGCTTCTTCGCCGTAACCGCTTTGGCAATAATGGTCAATCTTGCGGTGACCAACAAATTTGGCTTCTACGCCGTCTACTTCAAACACTTGGAATTCTTTAGCATGACCGAAGTGCTGGTTGACTAACTGTTGACCTTTCGTGGCAACCGCGAGTAAGACTTTCTCGCCGGCAACGGGTGCATCACTAGCTTGCTTTTCAGCGGCTTTTTGTTCTTTGGCGGCTTTGAGTTGTTCCCGGAATTGAGCGATACCGTCATGGACTTCTTTACGAGTTTCCAGATTATATTCTGGTGCCATTTCCATGAACTTCTCTTTGGTGAATTCTTGAGAACGATCTTCACCGAGGAGTCCAACGGCATCTGCCCGACATTGACGGCAGTGACGCATCATCTTCATGTTACCGGAGCAGTTATCTTGCAGCGTCTTTAACTCTTTAGAAGTGGGGCCGCGCTGTCCGGTTAAGCCGAAGTGAGTGCCATGTTCAGGAGCGGAAATCAGGGGCATAATATTATGTAAGAATGCACCTTTAGAGCGAATCACTTCATCGACTTCTACTAAGTGTTCGTCGTTAATTCCTGGAATCATCACGGAGTTAACTTTACAAAGGATATCGGCTTCTTGCAATGCTTGTAAGCCTTCCATTTGCCGTTCGTGGAGAATTCTGGCGGCTTCAACGCCTTTGTAGCGTTTGCGGTTAAACCGAACCCAAGGATAAATCTTTTCCCCCACTTTGGGGTCTACCATATTAATAGTGATGGTGACGTGATCTACATTCAGGGCTTTAATCTGATCGACGTGCTCCGGTAACATTAATCCATTGGTGGAGAGACACAGTTTAATATCCGGGGCTTTATCAGCAATCAGTTCAAAGGTGCGGAAGGTTTGTTTGGGGTTGGCTAAAGGATCTCCAGGGCCTGCAATTCCCAATACCGTCATTTGAGGGATTTTACCCGCAATGACGAGAACTTTGTGAGCCGCTTCTTCTGGGGTTAATAGTTCGCTGACGACACCCGGACGGCTTTCGTTGGCGCAGTCATATTTGCGGTTACAGTAGTTACATTGAATATTACAAGCGGGTGCTACTGCAACGTGCATCCGGGCGTAATGGTGGTGAGCTTCTTCACTGTAGCAAGGATGCTTTTCAATCCGTTCTTTCAGGCGCTGATCTCTGATTTCTTCGGGTTTAGTTGAACTGCAACCACAACTTCCAGAGGACTTTTTTGCTGTTGTTGTCGTGACTTGGGGTTCCAGTGTGACGGTTCCTGTAGGATGTAGCATTGAATTCCGTTAATAAGGGGTGGGCTATTCAGTCGTCGGGAGTTGGAGAGACAAATAACAAATAACAAATGACGGATGACGAATGACCACTTAGTCTTTCCCTCGTGGGAGATGTTATAGAAGAAGTTGATTGAATTAACTTCGTTAGACTTTTGGGTAGAACGCCAGATGAATTTCTAACTTGAAGTTGCTCTCCGAACTCAGTGGGCTTGTGTTCGTTGTTAGCAAAGTTATAGCACCCCCCCTTGAGTGGTTGATGGCTTGAGTGGCGCTTCAGGTTTATTTGGTTACTCAAGGTGTACTCAATGGCTCAAACCTCGATGAATAGGAGGTCAAAAAAAAAACTGGGGATGAGGGGCTAGTATTTTTCCGGAGGCGCTCTAGTGTTTTTAATGGGGGAGTTGAGTATTCCTGTACTCAGTCTCTATGTCATGCTCTGCAAGGGTTTTAAGGATTATGAGTCTAATTTTTACCCCGGTTTTTCTGCACTCAAATGTAGAGAATTAATCTATGTTTTTGAATTTATTTATAATTTCTGATAAATGGGATACAAAATCTCATTTCGGATAGAATAAATTCACGGTCATTTTGATAAATAGAATACCAAATGACTTTTTTTCATCGCCCTGATGTAATAAAAAGCTGGAGTCAATATTTGCATTGCCCCAGCAATGTCATGGAATTCAATTCTGTATCTAAATTAACATTTTTATTCTGAGTGGACTGTTACCTATTAACTTGTACTCAAGCTTTTATCCTGAAAAGAGTTATAAGCATGACGAGATAAGCGTTTGTCAGAATCACCCCTCAAAATCCCTTGAGTTCATGACCACAAGCCTTAAAAAAGATTGCTGAATTTGGCTCTAATTCTGACAGGGAGCAAATTTAACTTAGAGTACAAAATACTCACTCCTCTCTTCAGAAATACCCTAACCCAATGTAATCAATTATCGCCCCCCTACCCCAAAATATTTTTTAGATGCGCTCAAACCCTGATGATGAAAGGAGCTTTGATTTGAGTACATTTTTAATCAATACAATAACCCTAACGACCCGCTGATGGAGTAGCGCTGAGAAATGGAGTTGGTATAAGCAGTACAACAACACCTGCCGTTTTGATTGACTCAACAAAATTCCAATGCTACAGTCCCCCCTCCTCAGCAACCCCTGGAAATTAAAGGGTACTCGTCCTAGAGTCAACCCAGCCCATTCTCCACCGACTGAGTCCGATCAGTCCAGTCAACCCCTCACAGTTCAGAACAACTCCGCCTCTAGTTCTAGTCCAATCAATGGTTTGACCTCAATTTTTGTGGGTTTAAAGGCAGACTTTCAAATCGTGTTCGAGCGCGACCCAGCCGCCCGCCATTGGCTAGAAGTTCTCTTCTGTTATCCGGGTTTACACGCCCTGGCGTTACATCGGTTTTCTCACTGGCTGTATTCTCGTCAAATTCTGTTCTTTCCTCGGTTGATCTCCCATATTGGACGGTTTCTGACAGGGATTGAAATCCACCCTGGTGCAACGATTGGTCAAGGTGTCTTCATTGACCATGGCATGGGGGTTGTCATTGGTGAAACCGCGATTATCGGTGACTATTGCTTAATCTATCAAAATACAACCCTCGGGGGAACAGGGAAAGAAATAGGTAAACGCCATCCTACCCTAGGGCAGAATGTGGTAGTAGGAGCAGGGTCAAAAGTTTTGGGTAACATCACCATTGGAGATCGGGTTCGTGTTGGTGCTGGCTCAATTGTGCTGCGTGATGTCCCCAGTGACTGCACCGTTGTGGGGGTTCCTGGACGAATCATTTCTCGCAATGGTCATGGTTGCCCGTTAGAAAATAATCCGTTAGCCCACAACAAACTCCCGGATATTGAAGCCCAACTCATTCGGACATTAATTGATCGAATTGAACAGTTGGAAGAACAGGTTCAATCGTTAATTGGTCATTAGTTATTAGTGATTCGTTATTGGTCATTGGTTATTCGTTATTGGTTTTCAAGAACATTCTGGCAACGAACAACAAATAACGAAGGACAAACAACAAATGACGAATAACAAAAAAACACCCTAATTCCTCTCTCTTAAAGTCATGTCTCACACTCAAACCTCTCAATCAAATTTGGGTGCTGTAGTCACCCCTATTGCGAAAGTTTCTCGAAGCGATCGCTGGATGGTGTTCTACAGACTCCAGGAACTCAATATTCCTTGTTGGTGTGCTGAAGACGGACTCCTGTGGGTTGAAATTCACTGCAGTGACCAGGCAATCCTGCTCCGTAGTGTGATTCAACAATTCATGGCTCCTCGTCATGAATTAGTAGATTGGCTCGAATACTGTTGGGATTCTAACATCTTACAACCCCGAGCTAATAGTCTCCGGTAATGTGTTGTGAATTGTTGTTTGTGAATTCTTCTTCATAAGCACTCATCAAACCTTACAAGACGACTCACTGAGTTCTCTCTCTTTCAGCCTCAATATCCTCTTATTTTTGGAGAAAAGTAATGACACAAGCAACGACATTCCGCCCTTTTGGTGAAATTGCAGATAACCCCATTGGACTGGAAACAAACACCATTCTTCCGGTTTGCGAAGGAATGAATATTTTATTGTCTAGTTTTCAGGGTTTATATCTACAATATCAAAAACACCATTGGGTGGTTGAGGGTGCAGAATTCTACTCTCTGCATGAGTTTTTTCAAGAGAGTGTAGATGGCGTTCAAGATCATATTCATGAACTCGGTGAACGCTTAAACAGCTTAGGAGGAATTCCCGCTGCAAGTTTTTCTAAATTAGCAGAACTGTGTTGTTTTACTCCTGAAGAAGATGGTGTTTTTTCTGCTCGTCAAATGGTCGAACATAATCTCACAGCAGAACAAGCATTAATTGGGGTGCTTCGTCGTCAAGCAGCGCAGGCAGAAAGTGTAGGCGATCGCGCTACTCGTTATTTATACGAGCAAATTCTGCTCAAAACAGAAGAGCGAGCCTTTCATCTGGATCATTTCTTAGCGGATGATACTTTAGTCATCCTAAATGGTCGTTAATCCACTTTGACGATTTAGACGATCATTATTTATTGGTTAAAAATTTATATTGATTCCAATAAATAATGATCTCACACATTGGAGGTGTGTCATGGAATTCAATTCTAACTGGTTAAAATTTCGGCAATTTCTACAAGATGATATTTCACTATCTCAAGCTGAAATTGATATGGTCATTCAACGTCGAACTCAGGCAAGTGACCCCATTCCTATGTTACTTTGGCAGTATGGATTTATTTCAATTCATCAACTGCAACAAATCTTTGATTGGTTAGGGAATCAAACCCAATTTCATCTCTCCTAGTCAATCATTTACTATATGTGTTTTTATTTTAGATTGGTTAATCACTAATCACCCATTGATTCCTTTAGGAGGATAAACTTGTGAAAGTAATGCTACGGAAAAATACAGCGGGACATCTTTCAGTTTATGTTCCTAAGAAAGATTTAGAAGAAGAAGTCGTTGAACAAAAAGAAGGCGATGATGGGAAAATTCTAGTTCTAACTAATGGATGGGAACTCTTATTTCCTGGACTAGAAGAACCGCTTCAGCTTCCCATCACCGTTGATGCCAAACGACTTTAATCAAACAGGTTTCTGTTGGTTGTCTGACAGAAAAAAAGACGGGTTAAGCATAATTTAACCCATCATCCATTTCCGTAAAAAGGAGTGAGAACCATGTTAAAAGCATCTGAAATCATGACTACAGACGTTGCGACTATCAAAGGTTCGGCAACTGTAGCAGAAGCTGTAAAACTGATGAAGTTTAAACAGCTCCGTGCCTTAATTGTTGAGCCTCGGAATAGCGCAGATGCTTATGGAATTGTCACCCATAGTGATATTGTTAATCAGGTTGTTGCCTATGGTAAAGACTCTGAAAAAATCCGTGTGTTTGAAGTGATGACGAAGCCTTGTATCGTGGTTAATCCCGATCTGGGTGTAGAGTATGTTGCTCGTCTGTTTGCCAATACTGGACTTCGGATTGCTCCGGTGATTCGAGGGGAATTACTAGGGATTATTTCTGATACTGATATCCTCTATAAAGGTGACTTTTTAGAAAATCCCAAAGTTCCTTTATTGCGCCAGGAATTACAACGGGCGGTTTCAGATGCACGGAGTATTAGTGCGGCTCAAGGAGCCACATCGGCTGATAGTATTAACGCTTGGGAATTGGTGGATGAATTAGAAGCAGAAGCCGCTTATCAAGAAGGGGTTGTGCTTCCTGAAAAAACCATTTTCCAAGAGTTCTGTGACGAACATCCAGAAGTTCTAAAAATCCGCCATGAAAAGTTACTCGAATTACTGAAGGCTAATCATACAACAGCCGTCTAACGGGTGATTTTTCCTTCGGGGAATGGGTGAATTTAACCCACCCATTCTCATTAATTTTTTCTTTTCTGAAACAACCCGATTTCATCCTGTGTTAATCTCATGAACCCTTTTCCTAACTCCACCGATGATTTACCACCTACGGTCTCCACCCGCCAAGACTGGACATTACGTCAACAGCTTGAAAATGCCTGTCGTCAGTATATTCATGCTGCGTTTATTCGACAAGCCAATCAGCAAGAAGATCATTCTTCTTTCTTATCAGAAGAAAGTTCATCTCTCGGGCATTTACTCAATCAATGTGATTGGTATGTGAATACATACAATGATCACAATACATTAGTGATTCAATGCCCCAATTTACTCACAAATTGGCGAATTCTAGAGAAAGTGCTCCAATTTGGCTCGGTGTTAGAACCCCTCGCTATCGGTAAAATTCGGATTTGTCCTCCAGTGAATCAAGGAACACCTTTAGAAATTCGAGTCGATGAGCTTTCTGTTTATCAAGAGTAATCTGTTATTGCTGAGCAGGGTAAGAATATTTTATTAGTTTGTTCACTTTTCACTCTTATTGTTACAGGAGTCAGAACAATGGCTAAAATTGGAATTTTTTACGGTAGCACATCCGGTGTCACAGAAGAAATTGCAGAAAAAATACAGGAGAGCATTGGAGAAGATCTCTGTGATTTGTATAGCATGGAAGAGGATTATGATGATGTTGAGGATCTGTTAAAGTACGATTATTTACTTCTGGGTTGTTCGACTTGGGGAGCGGGGGAAGTCCAAAATGATTGGCGCGAACCTCTGTTTGATATGGAAGTAGAAAAAACCGATTTCTCCGGAAAAACCATCGCGGTATTTGGGGCGGGAGATTGTACGGGTCATGGTAAACATTTTGTGGGGGCATTGGGAACCCTGTATGAGCACTTCAAATCTTTGGGTGCGAAGGTAGTCGGGGAAGTCCCAGCGGATGGATATACCTTTGAAAAGTCCACAGCCATTCGTGATGGTAAGTTTGTGGGTTTACCCATTGATGAAGTCAATGAAAGTGACAAAACGGATCAACGTATCGCCGATTGGATAGAATTACTCAAAGCTGATTTTCCCATTGAATCCTAATCAGCGTTTGAAAACTTAAATTGTTTCTGAAATTGTCAGTGATTTTTTCTCGGGACTGAATCCAATATTCGGATTCGGTCCATTTTAATAAAAGTGATTTTTACCATAGAGAATCTAAAAAACAATAAAAAATTTAATAAAATATAAGTTACTTAACAATTCATAAAACTACAGCCGATTATTGATACACTCATCTCTCCGTAATTGAGGAAAAGACAGGGCTGTGAGTCGTGAATCATCATGGCTCAACCCCTTACTTGATCGGTTTTTTCGTTCTTATATTTTGTATTTGCTGTTTCTGCTGCTTGGATGCAGCATCAGGATTTTAACAAAAAATTAACAATAATGAAAAAAGTATAAAATGCTCAAGTTGAACACTTTGAGCAAGAAAGGGCGTGTTAAAACTGATAAGTAATATTACTCTTTAAAGTTATAAAAACTCTTGACTCAAAATGTAAATAAATATTTTTTTGAGAGAAAAAAGTAAACCTTAGGTGCAAATTGTAGATAATGCTATGCCTTATTCAATTAATAAAGAATGTATTCAATGTAACGACTGTATTTCCCGATGTCCAACGGGTGCCATTCAAATGATGGAGGATGGTCGATATTGGATCGATCCAACAATATGTAATCAGTGTGAAGGATATTATCCAGAACCTCAATGTTTATCCATTTGCCCTGTAGATTCCCCCATGCCGCTGCCTGCAAAAAAAGGTCGAAATAAGGTAAATCCTAGACCGATTACCAGTCAGGATTTATTTCTTAATGGCAGCACAAATACGTTTGCTTCTGCCTTAGTGATATGGGAACTGTGCAATATTTTGACTCAAAAACAATCCCTTCCTTGGCAAATTGATGAGTTAGGTCATCTTTATTATCAACGTAAAGTCAGTCGTAATCGAGGAAAATTAACGTTTAAAGTCACAGATGAATGTGAATGGAATTCTATGGAACTGCTGCAACAAAAAGCGGCTGAGAAGGCGATCGCTCAACTAGATATTCGTTCCTGTTGTTTAAATTTAATTTATGCGGCCCATGCCACAGCTTTAGAACGACCTTGGGAGCAAGAATTCACTATTAATGATCAGCAAATTGAACAATATTTAGGATTAGAAAAGCGAAAAGATTTGAGTAAGTTAACCAAACTCACTTTGATTAAGATCCTAGCGCAACAAGCCTGTCAATTTTTAGTCAAAGTCGATTGGTTACGCCATGGTAAAATCCCTGGCTTTTCCATCCCTCAAGATCGGGTTTGGCATTTAGTCAACATTGAACATCATGTTCAAGAAGATGACTTAGGCTGTCAACATTTAACCGGGTTAACCTTTCAAATTCGGGCGGGTGAGTGGGCAAAATATTTTTTCAATCAAGAAGGATATTGGCAGCGAACTGCTTTTTATCAATATGGGAATTTGCCGAAATCTTTACTCACCCAAGTCATGAGTATTTGGCAGCAACATGAAGGGGCAGTTCGGATGATCCTCTGGCTTCTGTTCAAAACCAAAATGGGAAAAGATCAGCGCATTACCGTTCAAACTTTAATGCGAGTAGCATACGGGGAGGAACGAATGGGAGAAGCTGCCTCCCAGTCTGGAGGGCAAAAGCGACTGATGCGAACCTTTGAGAGTAATTTAGAAGCCTTAAGCACATACGGACTGAAACCACTCTTTGATCCCGAAACCTATCCCCCAGAAATTCAACCTCTATGGGCAAAATTGGCAGAATTACCCGATGATCCGGAGGCTGCTTTAGAATTTTGGCTGGAAGATGGCCGAGGCGATCACTCTTTAACAGATGTTGCACCCCGTGGAAAATGGAACCGACTGATGAACGCTCGTTTACTCGGTTTTGATTTACCATCGGATTGGGAACAGAAACTCAGTGCTAAAGATCAATCTCAACACAAAAATAAACAGAAAATCAACAAACGAAAAATTAAAACCGCTCGAAAAGATCGTTTGATGGGTTCACAAATTACCCTGGCTCGCAAGAAGTTAAAGTTAAGCCAACGGCAATTAGCCAGTCAAATGGGCAAAAGTCAGAGTTGGGTACGGGATGTGGAAAAAGGTCGATTTCATCCGAAGGGAGAAGATCAGAACAAACTTCATCAAATTCTCCAAGCGGAAGTTCATGTAGAGAACAAATAGTCAGCTTCAGGCTGAGTTTTCAGTGGTTAACAGTTGGTCTTAACATGACTCATAAGAGTGGGACTCCAGTTTCTGATAGGATGAGGAAGTCTTAAAAGATCCGGTTTTTTAGGGCAAAGTTTGGTTAATAAAGGTTAGAGACTGGTTTTTTTGAGGATAAGCTAGCCCAACAAGCAGCTCCTATCAAACTGTGCTTCCCACGGGGTGTGTGAGAAGCCAGCCCATATCAACAAACACTTAATGGCAAAGACCAACTAAAATGTCAGAATTAGTGGATGATATTACCCAACAAGCTCACAAAGGCAGTATCGCCGCGATTATTCAGGTGCTCAATCAACGGCTAGCTGAAATCGGGGTGCGGACTCGGGCAATCTTTGTCGATGGGGTATTACAACTGCTGTGTGAAGCCAATCAAGCTGAAAAGCTGGAACAATCCCAGGTGGTATCCCAGGTACAAAATATTTTAGAATCCATTTCGCCTCGTCATGTGCATCGGGTGCGAATTAATAGTCGTCTGGTGCAAGAACAACAACTGTTGTGGTTGGATGAGATTCGTCAAGACCCAGAGCGTCAACTGCTGTGGTATGAAGACATTACTTTAAACCCGCCAAATATATTCCAACAACTCCTAGACGAAATTCAAGATTATTGGCTTCAGCCTCCTTTTCCGGTTAAGTCTAAAACCCCAGATGCGTTTCAATTGCGGGAACAGCGTCAATTTCAAAAAGGTTTGATTGGGGGAGCCAGTTTAGGGGTAGGGGCAATGTTACTGGCTGTCGGTTTATACTATTGGCTCACGTCGGAAACGAGATTTCCCGCCCTTCAGTCTTCTCCCTCTCAACCCTCTGAGATAGTGAATGGGGATGAAAATCAACCCCAACAACCCCCCTCCCTTGAAGCCGATAAAGAAGCCTTTAACCGGGCTGTAGGACTGGCTCAGGAGGCGGTTTTAGACGGGGAAGTGGCTGAAACCTCCGCGCAGTGGCGTGCCATTGCGGAAAAATGGCGAGAAGCCTCAACGTTGATGAGTCAGGTTTCCCCAGACTATGAGCGTTATACAACAGCACAAAATCGAATGGCGTTATATGAACGCAATGGGGAAGTGGCTGAGGAAGAAGCGGAGAAACTAGAACAATTCGGCTATTGATTGAATGCGACGTTATTTTTAACGACTTCAACAGCACTCGCGGCAATACTGTCAGGAATTCGGGTATATTCTAAGCCTTCATTCAAGCCTTGTCCTTCATTCATCATCCAACTGACCATCGTTTGAATGGCAGTGGCTTTTTCTCCCGTTTCATATTGTTTTTTCACTAAAATCCAAGTGATACCAATAATGGGATAGCCACTGTCTGGATCTTTTAAATTGGCTGCGCTAAAATCTTGATAAAATCGAACGTTTGACAAGGCTTCGTAGGTGTTTTTTAAGCTGGGTTGAACATATTCACCCGCTATATTTTCAATGAAAGCTGTGGGTAATTGATTTTGACGCGCATAGCTATCTTGCACGTAGCCAATTGCCCCTTCAGTTTGCTGAACCGTTGCCGCAACCCCTTCATTTTGCTGCCCTTTCAGAGGAGAACCTAACCAGTTGGGTTGAGTAGAAACATTCACCTCTTTTTTAAATTTGGGATTAATTGCACTTAAATGTCGGGTAAAAATATAAGTTGTGCCGCTACTATCCTCTCGAACAACGGGTTGAATGGATAAGTTAGGTAAATTAATTCCTGGATTTTCTCTAGCAATTTTACGGTCATTCCAGGTGGTAATGGTTCCCAAAAAAATCCCAGCTAATGCCTCTCGCGATAACTTTAATTGGGAAACCCCCGGTAAATTAAAGACCACCGCCACCGCCCCGCCAGCCGTGGGAACCCGTACCAGTCCTTTCGGCATTTGGTTAATTTGAGACTCGCTTGGAGGAGCATCTGATCCTGCAAAGTCTACCGTATCGGCAATAAACCGTTCAATGCCTGCCCCACTTCCCACTGCTTCGTAACTGACTGTGATCTGAGTATCTCGTTGGAGTTGGGTAAAATAACGTTGGTATAATGGCGCTGGAAATGTGGCTCCTGCCCCTTTCAGGCTGACTGCAACGGCTTCACCAACGGCAGTAACCGATAAGACGAGGGTCATGAGGGATGTACCCAGAGCGCGAGACCAATAACTTCTTTGAGTGATCATATCTTTTCTTTTAGGGTTGAGTTCAGTGGATCGAGATAAGGATAGCGATACTATACCTAAAAATAGTTTTTATAGGTTGATCAACTTAACTTTTTTTAAAATTAAATTATAGTTAAATTGAGGTTAATATTTGGAGGAGATTATGGTTTTTAATTAGCATTTTTTGAGGGAGAAGGGTCATTCTAATGACCCGATTAGGTTGCTAGAAAGAATTCCCTGATCAAGTAGAGTAGCACCAGATTTAATAAGAGTATGATCAGGGTCTTAACAAGAAATTATTAGGAAAGAATGAAGACAAAAAATACCAAAAATGATTGCTTTTTGACCTGTGCAAGAGGTCTAATACTTAACTCCGTTTCACATTACTTTGAAGGACGGTGGGGAGAACGATAAAACGGACGTTTAACAATTATTGCCGGATAATCTTTACCACGAATTTCGACCATGACGGATGTTCCCAGTTTAGCTAATTCTGTGGGTAAATAAGCTAAAGCGATCGCTTTTCCCAGGGTAGGAGATAAGGTGCCACTGGTAATCTTTCCGACGACTTCTCCTTCAACTTTTACGGGATAGTCATGACGGGCAATATGTCGTCCTTGCATTTCTAACCCCACTAACCGCATTGAGACTCCCTCTATTTTTTGTTGTTCTAATACCGGACGACCGATAAAATGTTGTTTACTCTCTAAATGAACTAACCAGCTTAACCCCGCTTCTAACGGCGTGGTGGTTAAATCAATCTCTTGACCATACAATGCCATGGCAGCCTCTAAACGCAGGGTATCTCTTGCCCCTAGCCCACAAGGAGTGACACCTGCATTGAGTAATTCTTGCCAGAGTTGCCGACCTAATTCTGGAGTCACCATCACTTCAAAGCCATCCTCTCCCGTGTACCCGGTGCGGGCAATAAATCCGGGTTGATTCAGGATTGTGGCGTTGAGATGTCCAAAAAATGGTAATGTTGAGAGATCTTCTGCTACAAATTGTTGTAATTGTGGCTCTGCTTGTGGTCCTTGGATGGCAATTAAAACGTCACCCGAATGATCGACTAAATCAACTCCTGTTTCCTCTATATGGGCTGTCACCCAGGCTTTATCCCGAGATTTTGTTGCAGCATTGACAATCATCACACCTTGTGGTTTTCCCGTGTTGGAGTTAATGCCTTGATAGTAGAAAATAATATCATCTAGAATCCCCCCTTGAGCATTCAGCAACACGGTATACTGAGCTTGACCGGGTTGTAAGCGGCTGAGGTCTGAGGGAACTAAAGGTTGTAAAGCCTCAATCAGTTGTTCCCCCGCCAATGAAAATTTACCCATGTGAGAAATATCAAATATCCCTACAGCGGTTCGTACCGCTTCATGTTCCTTATTAATTCCAGAATATTGAACCGCCATTTCCCAACCGGAAAAAGGCACCATGCGAGGATTTAATTCTAATATGAGGTCAGATAAAGGGGTTTGAGAGAGAGGCAAAGTTGAGTTAGCCACAGGTCGTCAATTGGATTACAATAAATAAGTCTTTTTAGATCATAGAGTAAATCCGTACACCGATCATCTATTGAGAAATCATTAAGGATTTTATTGAAGTTAAAGATATTCTTGATTTGATGTAAAAGTAGGGAGATCGGTGTTTAAGTTTAATCCGTTCAACGGACTGCTTTTTTATTCATTTTTACAACGAACCCGTTGTTCTTCAAGATTATCATTTCTGGGAATTGTGGATAAGTCTAAACCGGGTTGATAGAGGGTTTTAGCATCCCAAAGTTTTGCCCCCTCTAAGTTAACTCCCTCTAAATTGGTCGTAGAATCAAGGATAGCCCCGCTTAAGTCTGTTTTGCTTAAATCAGCCCCCCGGAGATTGACTCCTGTTAAATTCGCATCAACAAAGTTGGCATAGGAAAAGTTGCTATCTGCCAGATTCGCATCGGATAAATTGGCACAGGTAAAGTAAGCCCCTCTAAAGTTAGAATTGCTTAAGTTGGCATTGGTTAAATCCGTTTGTCTGAGTTGAGCATTCACCCGTTCTTGATTACTCAAATCAGCGCCAGATAAATTACAGCCTTGACAGGATCTAGCCTCTCGACGAAGAAAAGCATCGGGATCACTCGTATTGTATTGAGCGACTGTAGAAGAAATAATTAAAAAAGGCGCTGATCCTACGATTAAACCCAAGCTGAGTTTGTTCATAATTCTTTTCTCTCCTGGTTCCTGAAGAAAATTTTAACATGAGGTTCAATCTTAATCCTGTAAATTTATTTAACTTTTGACTGGAGTAAATGCCAACATTCTGTTGCGATCGCCCAATCTTCTTCCGTATGAATCACAAGAACTCGCACTGGAGAATCTGCCGTTGCAATATCGGTATTCATGGGAGATTGATTATTTTTATTGGGATCTAAATGTATTCCTAGAGATTCAAATCCGGCACAAGCTGCTTCCCGAACAATAGCAGAATGTTCTCCAATTCCGGCTGAAAAAATAATAGCATCTAACTTTGTTAGATTGCCTAACATTGCTCCCATTGCCGTTTTCAAGTGATGAATAAACATTTCAAATGCCAGCTTTGCCTGGGAATCTCCTTGTTCCATCGCTTCTGTCACATAACGCATATCTCCGGACTTTCCAGTAATGCCTTTAATGCCAGATTCTTTATTTAACATTCGATCCACTTGATCGGCATTCATCTGATGATTTCGCATTAAATAAATAGCGATCGCAGGATCAATTGAACCACTTCGGGTTCCCATCATCAATCCTTCTAAAGGCGTAAATCCCATGGTGGTATCGACGCTAATACCGTCTCGAATGGCGCTTAAAGAGACCCCATTGCCTAAATGACAGGTAATTAATTGTAAAGATTCTAAGGGTTTACTCAGTAATTTAGCCGCTTTTTGGGCACAATATTTATGGCTAGTGCCATGAAATCCATAACGGCGAATTCCTTGTTCATACCATTGATAGGGAATGGGATAAACCGCAGCATATTTGGGCATTTTGCTATGAAAAGCGGTATCAAAAACTGCAACTTGAGGGGTATCTCCTAATACCTTTTCTATCACTTCAATGCCTTCTAAATGAGCCGGATTATGAGTGGGGGCAAGGGGAATCAGTTGACGAATGGTTTCTTTCACTTCTGGGGTAATTTGAGTCGCTTCAGAATAACTTGAACCCCCATGAACCACACGATGACCCACAACATCTATTTCAGAGAATTGTTTGAGGACTTGAGTCTCTCCTTGAATCAAACTCTCTAACATCTTGCTAATCCCTTGCTGGCGATGATTGGCATCAAGTTTAATCTCTTGTTTGACTCCATTGGCTTTCACTTTCAGTAAACCCAATTCAGTGGATGCAGTCCAATCAATCATGGCTTCCCAAATGGGATCGGGAGGGTGTTGCGGTAAAGTATTTTGTGTGATTTGATACAGACAACTTTTCTGACTACTGGAACCCGCATTTAAAACTAATATTTTCATGACAATTCAGTTTAATTTCAAGAAAAGACAGTGGACTTTATTTGAAAGTTAAAAACTGATGAGGAGAGAAAATAAATTGACCCTCTCTCCTCAACAACTTCAAAGCAATAACAGTTTAAGTTCCGGGTAAAAAACGTAAGCTTTCATCCAGGTGAGATCGATCCGCTAAAGTATGCAATAACGGCCCGTGTGCCTGCATTTCAATCAGACTCACGCCGCTGACAGGCATAGCAATGCGATCGCGAAACCGCCCCACATCAATGCCTAACAGCCGACAAATCATAATCCGGATGGTGGCTTTATGAGAAACCACTAATATATTCCCTTCAGAATAACATTCTTGAATTTCTTGAATAACAGCCGAAGATCGCCGGGAAACATCAATTCCTTTTTCACCGCCAGTGGGGGCATTCCAACCCGGATCGGTTAACCAGCGAACATAATCATCATGATAATTTTGATTGACAGTTTCGGGTGATTCTCCTTCCCATTTTCCATAAAACAGTTCTTTCAAACCCTCCCGTAATTGCATCTCTAAACCCACCGCATTACAAAGCGGTTTAGCGGTTGCTAGGGTTCGTTTCATCGGACTCACATAAGCAGCAACCCAAGGAAAAGAATGATAAGCTTGGGCAAACTGCTGTGCCATTTTTTCCCCTTCTGGAGTTAATTCTGGGTCAAGACTGCCACAATAGCCGCCTTCTCGGCTTTGCACCGTTTCTCCATGTCTGAGAAAGTATAGTTTTAAACTCATAAGTCTAATGTTAGATTCAAGCGATCGGATTTTAAGAAAGAGTCCCCTGCTTGACTAAAATATCAGGAGATTTTGTTATTTCTTATAAAGTAAATCTTAAAATCAAGTTAAAAATTGATTATATTGTGACAGAATCTAAAAAAATCAGAAAGATCTTGCTAAAGTAGGAAGACATTCAGCTTAAATTAAGCTATACCTACCCCTATGGCAAGTATAAAAATGACAAAATTCCTTCAATAAATTAGGGCAATGATAGGATACCAAAAATCTTCCCTTAGGGGGATTCAGAGTCTCCTGTTGTACCTAAATTGTCTATTAAATCTATCAATTCCCTCAACAATTCTAGCGCTTATGGTATCAGCACCGAATATCCCAACAGAAATCACAAACCCTTTGAATGAGGAAGAACTGCGTAAAACCCATGCCTATTGGAATGCCTGTCATTATCTGGCCTTGGGGATGATTTATCTCAAGGATAATCCCTTACTGCGAGAACCGTTACGGGCTGAACATACAAAACCCCGGCTGTTAGGCCACTGGGGCGCAAGTACTGCCCTCAGCTTTGTCTATGTTCACCTCAACCGACTGATCAAAAAGCTGGACTTGGATGTGATTCTCATGGCTGGCCCTGGCCATGGTGCGCCGGGAATTCTCGCCCCGGCTTATCTAGAAGGAACCTATTCTGAGGTTTATCCCGATAAAAGCGAGGACGAAGAAGGCCTGCAAAAATTCTTCAAACAGTTTTCTTTCCCCGGTCATATTGGCAGCCACTGCACCCCAGAAACCCCTGGTTCTATTCATGAAGGAGGAGAACTCGGTTATAGTGTCTCCCATGCCTTTGGGGCGGCATTTGATAACCCAGACCTCATTGTAACTACCGTTGTGGGAGATGGGGAAGCCGAAACCGGGCCATTGGCAACGGCTTGGCATTCTAACAAATTCCTTAACCCAGTCCGAGATGGGGCGGTTTTACCTATTCTTAACCTGAATGGTTATAAAATTGCCAACCCCACTATTCTTGCCCGTATTTCCCCTGAAGAACTCGAAAGCCTATTTGTGGGTTATGGCTACACCCCTTATGTAGTGCAACACGTAGACGGGGATGATGTGGGGGTAACCCATCAAAAAATGGCGGCAACCCTGGAACATTGTATTAATCAAATTCGTTCCATTCAACAAGAGGCCCGTAAAGGGGAAGCCAAAGATGCCACCCGTCCTCGCTGGCCGATGATTATTTTGCGGACTCCCAAAGGCTGGACTGCCCCCAAAGACATTGATGGTCATAAAGTTGAAGGCTTCTGGCGGGCGCATCAAGTGCCGATGTCAGATGTCCAGAAAAATCACGATCATTTAATGGTTCTCGAACAGTGGCTGAGAAGTTACAAACCGGAAGAATTATTTGATGAAAACGGCAGGTTCATTCCGGAATTAAAAGAACTTGCCCCTAAGGGGAACCGCCGTATTAGCGCCAACCCCCACGCCAACGGTGGTGTTTTACGCAAAGATTTAAAAATGCCGGACTTCCGTCAATATGCCGTTGAAGTGCGTGATCCCGGCCGAGTAGAAGCAGAAAATACCCGTCACTTGGGTTACTTCTTGCGGGATGTGATGCGGGATAATATGACCAATTTCCGGGTATTTGGCCCCGATGAAACCGCTTCTAACCGTCTGCAAGCTATTTATGAAGTCAGCAAGAAAACCTGGCTGGCGGACTTTAAACCCGAAGACCTGGATGGCAGTCAACTCTCGCCTGATGGTCGGGTGATGGAGATGTTGAGTGAACATACCCTCGTCGGTTGGATGGAGGGTTATTTGTTAACCGGACGACACGGCTTTTTCCATACTTACGAAGCCTTCGCCCATGTGATCGACTCGATGTTTAACCAACACGCCAAATGGTTAGATATTTGTAAAAAGGAAGTCCCTTGGCGTGCCCCGGTTTCATCCTGGAATATTCTACTGTCTTCGACCGTGTGGCGACAAGATCATAACGGCTTCAGCCACCAAGATCCTGGTTTTGTAGACATCGTTACCAACAAAAGTCCGGATGTGACGCGCATTTACTTTCCCCCTGATGTCAACTGTTTGTTGTCCGTTGCCGATCACTGTTTACGGAGTACAGACTACGTGAATGTGATTGTCTCCGACAAACAAAACCATCTGCAATACCTCAACATGGAGGAAGCCGTTAAACACTGTACTAAAGGGATTGGTATTTGGGACTGGGCCAGTAACGATGATCGCGGCGTTGAACCGGATATCCCGGATGTAGTGATGGCCAGTTGTGGCGATATCCCCACGCGGGAAGCGTTAGCCGCAACGGCAATTATGCGGGAAGAATTTCCAGAGTTACGAGTCCGCTTTATCAATGTGGTGGATCTATTTAAACTGATGTCTGAAAGTGAACATCCCCACGGCTTATCTGAACGGGATTTTGATACGTTATTTACTCCTGATAAGCCCATTATGTTCAATTTCCACGGCTATCCTTGGTTAATTCATAAATTCACCTATCGGCGCAGTAACCAAGAACGAATTCATGTTCGCGGTTATAAGGAAGAAGGGAATATTAATACTCCCTTAGAACTTGCCATTCGTAACCAAATTGACCGCTTTAATTTGGTTATTGACGTAATTGATCGGGTTCCGAAATTAGGGTCAGCAGCCGCCCACGTTAAAGAACGGATGAAAAACGCCATTATCGAAAATCTTAACTATGCCTTTGAGCATGGTAAAGACAAAGAAGATGTTGCTAACTGGAAATGGCCCTATTAGATTCTGAAGGGTTAATTGTTACAGTAGGGTGCGTCAGTGACGCACCCTACAAAAAATTTAAACGACTGGAACGTCTCTTTATTGTCAGCATAAAAAAATCAGGGGCAAAAGCCCCCGCTAGGAAATCTATTTTTAAGTTAACTCATTATGAATTATTACCAATGCTTTCTGGATTTTCAATTGCATTTTGAGCATTTTCTTTTAATTGACGAAAGTTACGCTTCGTTCCAGATTTAACATCTTCTGTTAACTGTTGAGCAGAGTCAGCCACATCGCTAGATAAATTTTTGACTCGTTCATTCAAAGGAGTTCCATTCTTAAAGCTTTCTACAAACTCTTCAGGGCTATTCACTTTACTGGCGTTTCTCTCAGCATTGTTAATTAATTTGCGAACCTGGTTTTTAGTGCTGGCACTAGCATCTGTATCCATATCTTCATAAGGATACATTCCACCAGATTTTTTACTTTGACGAGTTTCATAAAGTTTTTTATCTAATCCTTTACCTCTCTGATATTCTCCCGAACCTGTAACATTAGATGCGGGGGGGCTAGCACTACAAGCAGTCGTTACTATTACCAAAACGCCTACCAAGAAAACGGTTAAAAGTTTTCTTAAAGTAGTTGATTTGATAGCATTTCTTAATTTGCTAATCATGTCAGTTCTCCTAAGTTTGTTGGGTAGCTATTTAAAATTTGCTATTCTACAGTGTAAAAAAAAATATTTTAATTAACCTCTAACCAAAGAAATACATTTGAACAAATTACGTTTACAGGTTTATAACTTAAGAGAGAGACAACCCTAAATCAAAAATATATAGATTTTAACTTGATTAAAAAGTAATAGAGCAAAAACTAATCACTGATTTCTGTTACAGTCCTCTCTTCTACCTGAAGTTACAGAGGAGAAAGCACTGGGAGTATTTTAACAAAAACAGCCTCAAATCAGGTTGAGACTGTAGATAGATTTTATTCAAAAAAATACTTGAAATGACTCTTAACTTACTGAAGAATGCTTTTTCTTAATTATTAAGCCACCTAATCCTAGTAAGCTTAGTCCCGCAACAGTACCGGGTTCAGGCACTTTTTCTACATAGTCTAATTCTATGTAGGCATAGGAAGATCCCGAATTATTAACATTTGAGTTGGGTGTTAATTTAATTGTAAAAATCTCATCTAAGGAGTTAAAAATACTTTTTGAAATTGTGATTGTGTCAACCCCTTCTGTAAGTTGGTCAGATAATATTCCTCCCCAGTTACTGATATGACTATCAAAGACATTTCCAAGATCAGTAAAACTATCACCCAAATAAATTGAAACACCTATATTCTCCCAAGCTTTATCTAAATCTGCTTCAGCAAACACTGATAAGGTAACATCATCTATCGCTTTATTCAGCTTTTCAAAGGTAAATTCTAGGGTATTTCCACGGTATACATTATTTTGTGTCTCACTCCTAAATGTAGCGGCTTGAGCCATATTTGTTCCTATTAAAGAAAAGCAAATGGCTGCTGCACTGACTGTGACAACGGAAATTTTTTGTAAGAAATTAATAACCATGTAATTGATCCTCTGTAAAGGTTTTGTAAATGTTTTTTGTCCTTCTCAGTATCTCTACTTAGACTCTATTTGGCAACTCGTTAAATTACGGATCTTTGTTTAACTTTTTGTTTGAGATAAAAATTCTTTTTCCCTGAAAATTACTGAATCATCCCAAAATATTTACCATTGCTTAAAGTTAAGATAATTTTTCTTTAAACGAGCTTTATAAATTTAGTTTATAAATTCTCATTGCCGAACATCAAATACGCAACTATTTAAATTTTTTAGTATCAAATTAGACTCAAAACAGCAAAAAAAATATTTTCTTAAAGATTCTGTAAAGCTTTTCAAAAGCTTCCGGATTTTAGAATAAAGGACTGAATTGTATTTTCCGATCATTCTCTCAGAAAATAAATCTTTGTGTATATAGCTATAAGTTTGATCAGTCATCCCTTAACCCAACAAAATTCTGAACAGTAGCGCTATATTGATTAATATAAATTCTGTGATTTCATGTTAAAAAAGGTGGAAATGAACGGTATTACCCCCATTTTCTTGATGTTTAGAGAGATTAAATTTAACAAATATTTGTTTATTTTTAGTATTTAAAGTGAGGTAGATTCAATAAAATATTAGGGGTAAAACTTGTACCCATTCCCCAGCAGAAATCAAGGTTTGATTCACTGGAATCACAGCTAATGCTGTCGTTTGCGCTAAATTAATTAAATTGGCAGAATTTTGGCTTCCTGCGGCTAACTCAAATTCATACTCGGTATCTGTCCAATGCAATTGTCCCCAACAGTAAGTCTCCCGTTTTCCACCTGAACGTAAATCTTGCCGAACTCGCGCTTTAATAAACTGAGGATGATATAATTGAGGCAATAATCCGGCGCGTTTTTTAATCGCAGGTTGGACAAACCGCCAACAGGTGACTAAAGCAGAAACAGGGTTTCCAGGTAAGCCGAAATAAAGACAATGAGGGAATGTTGCAACGGTTAAAGGTTTACCCGGTTTAATGGCAACAGAACGAATCTGGATTTCGCCGCCTAAATCGCTTAAAATCTGTTCAATGTAATCATAATCCCCCACAGAAACACCACCTGTAGAGAGGACAATATCGGCGGTTTCAATGGCTTGATGGATAACTGTTTTTAAGGCTTCTGGTTCATCAGGAATAATGCCAAAAGAAATGGGTTCCATATTCATCGAATGAACCCAGGCTGTTAATGCATAATGATTAGAATCAACAATTTGTCCGGGTTGCAACGGTTGGTCAGGGGTAACTAATTCATTCCCTGTAGAAAAAATCGCTACTTTGACACGACGATAAACCGGAACTTGACAACATTGCGCCGCAGCTAATACCGCCATTTCTGCTGCATTTAATACAATTCCTGGTGTTAATAAAGGGTCTCCAGCTTTATAAAAACTGCCTTGATGACGAACAAATTTTTGAGGTTCCGAAGCCGTTAAAATTTTAACCTGATTTCCCTGACGCTGGGTGTCTTCTTGCATGACAATGGTATCTGCGCCAGGGGGAAGACAAGCCCCCGTAAAAATTCGCGCTGCCTGTCCAGATTCTACCGTTTTTTGGGGTCGATATCCGGCTGGAATTTCTTCAATAATTTCTAAGGTTTTAGGATGTTCTGGACTACAATTCTCAATGTCTTGATGACGGACAGCGTAACCATCCATTGCTGAATTATCCCAGTGAGGAAAATCCAGTTTACTTTTAACAGAATCTGCTAAAATCCGTCCATAAGCCGCAGATAGTTCAACAGATTCTATTTCTTTTTCGCTGAAGGGTTTAACTAAATTGAGGATAATTGATTCCGCTTGGCTAACTGGTAACATTGTCATTTAAAAATAAGTTTGACTAAAATCATATAGCAGTCCTCAATCACTTGTGCACATCAGGTCATAATTTTTTTTCAGTGGGCAAGAGGCCCACACTGTGATGTTCTCACGAATCATCTAGGATTGCTATATTCAGTTAATTTTCCTGAGAATATTGTTTGACTTCTTCTAACGTTAAATTCAGTGCTTCTGCCACTTGTTCGAGATTTAATCCCATTCCTAACAATCGATAAATTGCTTGATTTAAAGCCTGTTCAGCCCGTTCAGCACGTTGTTTTTGTTGTTCAGCCTGTTCATTTCCAGTTAACAATAAATTCCCTTGATTATTCCACCATCGCAACCACAATTGGGTTTGATTTTGATAAGAACCCTGCCATAATCCAAGTTCTATTCCCAAGGGTTCAATGGGGTAATGATTTCTGTCATTAGGAGACATTTCTTGATAGAAACCGTTAATGAGATGATAGACTTCTAACCTCTCCCGTTTGATTTCATAAATTCCATAATAAGGAATCCGAATAATCCGTTCATAAACCCAAAACTTACCTGGTTTTTGTTGATTTCCATCCCTAATTCGAGATAACGGCGTTTGATCTCGTTCTTCATCGCCATTACCACTGGCAAATTCTAAGGCAATTAAAGGGGCCATAAATTCTCGCCACAAGACATAAGAACGGCGAATTTCACCATCAAGTTTAGGGGGAACATTAGGCACATAAAACCAGTCGGGTGCTTCTGCACCTTTTTCTGGCGGGTCTGTTTCTCGCCAATATATGCCACAATCTTGCCCAATAGCGTATTCTCCATCAGGATGAATTTGTTGTAAAATAGAGCCAATAGAATCCGTTAATAGAATACTTTGAGGATGTTCTTGAAAATTTTTCACAAATGTACCATCCGACTCTGGCAATTGGGTGTGGTCGGGAAACGCTGGGGGAAGATTAACTTGAGAAGTTGTTTCAGTCATAGGACAGCGACTGAGTCATAAAGATTAAACCAAGATAAAATTTATTGTAGCAAAATAACCCGCTTTTAATTCTAGTTCATTAAAGACTGATTAAATCATGTGGAAACTTCCACCAAATCAAGAAATTCCTAATTGGATAATTACAGAAATTCGCCGTCATGCACCCCAGGTTGACGGACGTTATGCCGCGCAATTATTGTTATCTCGGGGTGTTCAATCTTCTCAACAACTTCAAGGTTTCTTAAATCCAGATCATTATCAACCGAGTTGTCCTTTTGCATTTGGACAAGAAATGAACTGGGCAGTTGAACGAATTCAATTAGCCCGTAAGCGCCATGAAAAAGTTGTGATTTGGGGGGATTTTGATGCTGATGGGGTGACAGCCACCGCCGTGCTGTGGGAAGGTTTAAGACAGTTTTTCCCCCAGTCTAACATTCATGATTTTAGTTTATCATATTATATCCCCAATCGTTTAACTGAATCTCATGGGTTAAATTGTGCAGGGATTAATCAACTCGCTGAGCAAGGTTGTACTCTGATTATTACTTGCGATACGGGGAGTACAAATATTACTGAAATTGAATATGCCAATAATTTAGGAATTGACATTATTGTTACCGACCATCATACATTATCGCCAGAACGTCCTCCTGTTATTGCTATCATTAATCCTCGTAATTTACCCCTTGAACATCCCCTTTATCATCTCTCAGGGGTAGCAGTTGCTTATAAGCTGATTGAAGCATTATACGAAACTTTACCGAACGTTCCTCAGCAACCTTTAGAAACCCTATTAGATTTAGTTGCCATTGGTTTAATTGCTGATTTAGTTCAACTTACTGGAGACTGTCGTTATTTAGCGCAACGGGGAATTCAACAACTACAAAAACAGCTTAAAAATAGGACTCGTCCGGGTGTTGCCAAGCTGTTAGACCTCTGTAAAAAAACAGGCAATCGCCCCACAGATATTTCCTTTGGTTTAGGCCCAAGAATTAATGCAGTGAGTCGCATTCAAGGGGATGCTCATTTTTGTGTTGAATTATTGACGAGTCGGGATGTTAAATACTGTGAAAAGCTAGCATTAGAAACGGAATTAGCGAATACTCGCCGTAAAGTTTTACAAAAAGATGTAGCCCAAGATGTGGCTAAAAAATTAGCAAATCAAGACTTATCAACTACTGCCGTTATTGTCTTAAGTGATCCACAATGGCCGACAGGAATCTTAGGATTAGTGGCTTCTCAAGTAGCCCAAGAATACCAAAAACCAACGATTTTATTAACAGAAGATCATACCCATCAATTAGCAAGGGGTTCGGCACGTTCGGTGCAACAAATTGATTTATATGAATTAGTCAAAACTCAATCTCATTTGTTAGAAAAATTTGGAGGTCATCCTTATGCAGCGGGTTTATGTTTAAAACTAGAAAACTTGCCTTTATTGATTGAAGGAATTAATCGTCAACTGCGGCAACAAATCGAATTTAATACGATAGATAATCAACAACCTAGTTTACAGCCTGATTTGTGTTGTACTGTGGCTGAACTGGGACATGATCTGTTTCAAGAGTTGAAGTTATTAGAACCTTGTGGCATGGGGAATCCTGTCCCGAAAATTTTAATTCAGAATTGTTATTTTAGAAATCTTTGGAATAAAAAGCCGCAAGATTTACGAGGGCGAAAGATTGAATATATTAAAACAAATTTTACGATTTATGATGATTCTGATGCTTCAGGTTTTCCTGGGGTATGGTGGGGGCATTATCGAGATGAATTACAAGAAAATAAAGCCTATGATGCTGTGGTAGAACTAGATTTTAATACTTATGATAAACAATACGAAGTTCGGTTAATTGAAGTAATTGTTCAAGAGGAATATTTAGCCGAATTAACAGTTACTTTAAATTCAAACACTGTTACAATATTAGATTGGCGTTCTTTGCCTAATTCGGAAAAAATCAAAGATCAATCTATTCTTTTAATTGAAGACTGTCCCACCAGTTGGCAAGAATTAAAAATCTGGTGTCGCCGCGCTTTTTTAGAAGATAAAAAGTTAGCGATCGCTTATTCTCAACCCCCTGAATTTAATCCAGTTGAAATCTGGGAAAAATTGGTGGGAATTGCTAAATATATTAGTCGCACTCATCAACCCATTACCCGTCAACAATTGCTACATAAACTGAATATTGGAGATGTTCCCTTAAAATTAGGATTTGAAGGCTTACAGCAGCTTGGATTTGAAATTAAATATCAGAATCGTGCTTTTTATTTTGATTGGAAAGAAAAAAATAATCATCAACCAAACTCTCACTATTATTCAGCGATTCAAGCTTTTGTTAATGGGGTACAAGAAGAAAAATTTATGCGTCAATATTTCTCAAGAGTTTCTGTAGCGACAATCAGCGCGATCGCTAATCATAGCCTGGTTAACTTTTCTGAGAATCAAAAAGAATTCTAAATTAAAGTTATATATTTTGATTTTTGTTTAGATAAAATAACTTAAGTTGCTATTTATGCGATCCCCCCTAGCCCCCGTCTATCAAAAGCGTAGCATCCTCTGGCTTCCCCCTTTTAATCCCCCCTTAACAAGCAGGGCTGTTTCAAAGTTAGGTCAGAAAAGATAAAGAAATAGCGATCGCTACCTGATAAAATCAAAAGCGGTCGCTAATTTTTTCAAAAAAACTGATGCTAA
>Ga0209594_1000047_pt1 | contig 97774 bp, 69 predicted proteins | sample AshMeaCrysSpring_FD_184126 | JGI IMG/M metagenome (GOLD analysis project Ga0209594, IMG submission 184126) | Groundwater microbial communities from Big Spring, Nevada to study Microbial Dark Matter (Phase II) - Ash Meadows Crystal Spring... | ecosystem: Environmental > Aquatic > Deep subsurface...
GCCAAGTTCATAGAAATGTTATCTTATAAAGCCAAACTAGCAGGGATTCAGGTAATTTTAACCGAAGAATCATATACCTCAAAAGCCAGTTTTATTGATAATGATCCCATTCCGGTGTACAAAAAGGGTGAGAAAAATCAGTGGACTTTCAGTGGAAAAAGAGTCAAACGGGGTTTATACCGTAGTGGTAGTGGACGATTGGTTAATGCCGATGTTAATGGTTCTTTGAATATCATGAGAAAAGCAGTCCCAAATGCCTTCGGTTATGGGATAGAGGGTGTTGTAGTTCACCCCGTTCGGGTAACACCGACTAAATAAAGGTGTGTCACATTTGACTATATTTTTATGAACTATTGATGATTTATTTATTCTGAGAAGTCAGGAATAATAGGGCAAAATCAACAAATAACTAATAACCAATCCCTCACTTCCCCATCTGTCGCTTCAACTCATCTAACTCTTCTTCAGCTTCCCAACGTTTAAATTGCTGTTCTAAGGGATCTCCAGCATTGCCAAAACTACTGTAATTTGCCGTTTGGTTCCAACCGGGAATCTCCCAATAGGATTGGGTTTGAGAACGGGCACGAGTGGCTTCGACCTCTTGGGCTTTGACTTTGACTTCCTGACGGCGTTGCTTCACCTGTTTATACAGTTTCTTGGATTGTTCGATACGTTCTTTAACCCCTTGCATTTGTCCCCAACGTTGATTCCCAAGCCGCAGTAGTGCCGCTTCCCGTTCCTCAGCGGCTTGGGCTAAATCCAGACGGTTCGCTGCTTTAGCCTTTGCGGCTCGTTCATGCCACCGTTGGATATCCTGGGCGATCGCTAAGATTTCATCCTGTAAACGCTGTTCTTGCCGCTGTAAATCCGCAATCAGTCGCAGGGTGTCGTCTTCTTGTTCTCGCAGTTGTTCTTCTAGTGCTTGCAACTCCAAATGAGGATTATCCCGGAGGAATTCCTCTAACCGAGTTTCTAAGAAACGACTGAAATCATCGAATAAGCCCATTATCTCAACCCGAAGACTACATTAGAACTGTTGTCCGACAAAAATGGTACGCACTTCCCCATTCCGCCGCATCACGGCTTCCTGATTCGCTACTTCTACCAATGTCCAACCACTACCGGCAATATTTTCCCCAATATAAATCCGACGAGCTACTCCATTGACTTCAAACAAAGCGGCCGAACGCTCGCCCAGTTCCAAAATTCCCACTAAAGTGTAAATAGTTGCTGGATCAGAAGGAATGGTGGCAGCAGCGGTTTGGGTTTCTGTGGTTTCTGTGGTTTCTGTGGTTTGAGTCTCTGCACTCTCGACCGTCACGTTAACGGTTGGAATGGGTTCAGGAGCCGGAAGCACTTGAGGAATTGGATCGGCTGCCACAGGCTCAGGTTCCGATGTTTCAACCGTTGCAGTGGATTCTGAGGATTCCGCTTCAGGGGTTGCTGTGGCGTTTTCTGTTTCTGTAGAGGAATTAGATTGAGCAACTGAGGAAGACCCTGACGTTTGTCCCCCTGGTTGTGGTGTTTGAACTTGAGCTGGCTGAGATTGTTGCAGTTGGGTATTTAATGCATTCATCACCCGGTTAGACAATAAGGTCATTTCCCGAGAAGCCGATTCTACCGTATTTGCCACTCGATTAATCGATTGAATCAGACTATTGGTTTCAGCCGATGAAGCGGGTAAACTGCCTGTATTTCCTTGTAGCGGTAGAGTGGGTAGTTGTGCATTGGGTGCAGGCATGGGAGGAAGCATCGGCAATGTTGGTAAAGCATCCGCTTTCTTTTGGATGGCGTTAAGCGATCGCCCGACATAATCAGCAAATTCAGCATCTGCGGGATTTTTCGGACTCATACTGGTTTCTGGAGCCACGGCTACTGGAGCTGGAGCAAACAACCGATTTAAGCCTCCTCGGGTTGCTACCCACAAGCCTAGAGTAATCACCAGAGATGAAAAAGCAGCCCCTAACAATAATCGATCAAAGGAGGGGTTTGCTGCGTCTGGAGTAGCATCCCGTACCACTTCTGGGTTAATGGCATCCGATTCAATGGCAGCGGAGTCGGGGGTAGGCAGTACAATGGTCGGAACCTGAATCGACTTCAGGGAGACAAATTCCGGCTGAACCGCTTCACTTGGTAGTTTAGCGCCGCCTTCTAAGACTCGTTCAACATCCGTAAATAGATCATCAATTAACCGATCAGCATAAGCTTCCACAGATAGGGGTGGGTTCGGAATTTGTGGTTCTGATTGTGCTGAGAGTGGTGGATTTTTTCCATTAGTCACCATTGGTAGTTTGTCTCCCTGTTGTCGTGTAACCTCGATTGCAGACTGTACCGCCACTATAACTTTCAATAGTGTAGCGCGTCATTGGTCATTTGTTATTCGTTAATTGCAGGGAATAGGCAATCTTAGAAGGGAACGGGGAACAGAGCCTCGAGCAATCGGGGGGAACAGGGAACAGGGAAGGGATAAGAAAGCTTTCCTGACTTCTGACTTCTGACTCCTCATCTCCCTATCTCTCCCCCCATCTTTCCCACTCCCTGTCAATGACGAATCACTAATGACCAATGACTAATCACCAACGGAGAAAAAGCTGACATGATAGGGGTAACCTTTCCAGGGATGAACTTGAATTTCTTTAATTACGGTTTGACCACTCCAAGACAAGTCCGGTACATTCAGTTGAATCACGGTTTTGTTTTCAACCACTTGTTTCATTAAGGTTTCAAGCGTTTTTGCCGGGACGGTTAATTGCACGCTATTGGCTCCATCATGGCCATAGAGTGCTGCAGGAATTAAACCGTCACGACGCAAAGCATTGGGCTTTGTGCCTTGTTCTCGTTGATGACATTCGACTGTAATTTCCATTGTTTGCTGATTATTTAGAATAAACTGAAATAAACTGAATGGGTGAACTCAGCGCCTCACTAAATTTTCCCGCTCAATGCCTAGGGCGATTAAGCATTTGATCCCTCAAAATCCTAGAGTTGTTTTGAGTATCGATGCAGGATAGGCACAATCTATGATCGTACCAAAATTTCTTGGAGTTGACTAAGAAGATCTGCCACATCAAGGTGATGTTGAGCCTTCAACCGACTCGGAAGGTTGGACTTCCTCCGCTGATACCCCATCCCCTTGAAAACCAAAATACCACAACGCTGCTGCCGCTTCTGCCCGCGTTACGGACTCTTTAGGTTGAAACAGGGTCGTAAACCCAAACACCCGGCGAATATTGGAATTATCCCCGTTATCAAAATCGGCTAATACGGCTTGCAGTGCTTTGGTCTCAATCTTAGCTGCATCTTGAAAGCCCCAGCGTTCTTGCACCGCATCTACTGTGGCTTTGGGTAAAGCTTGACGAGTATCTAAAGGCACTTTCCACAAGATTAAATCTTCTCGCGTTAAGGGTGCATCCGGACGAAATTTCACGGCAGTACTGTCACCGGATAAAGAACTAGGAATTAACCCCGCTTCGGCTAGTCCTTGAATGGCGGGAAAATCAGGGTGAGAGGCCGGCACATCACTAAAGACCGGGTTATCTGTGGAAACCCCTAAGCGGATTTGTTTGGCGGCACGATTGGCGTATAAAGTATTATTAGCATTGACTAACGCCTGGGCATATTCTGCCCTTGTAATCACTTGGTTGGGGTTATTTAATGAGGATTGATTGGAATCTGAGTCAGGGAATTGAAAAATATTTAGTTGGGCAATATCAGTGACAAATTGACGTAATTCTGGCGGGGCTTGTTCAGATTTAACAGGGGAATTTGAGGTAGGTTTTTCTTCAGTGGGTTTTGGGGTTGTATTGGCTTCTGAATTTTTTTGCCTGTCTTCTGAGAGGGATTTAAGGATTGATTCAGTAGTCTCATTGGGGGGTGAAACTTTAGCAGGAGGCAAAGTATTTTCAGGAGGAGGGGGCAACGGAATTGGAGAAACAGCGGGTTTAGATTGGGGCTTATTCATCGCAACTGTTGACCCACGAGTATAGGCAACTTTAAACTCAGTTTGTGAACTAGAGTTTTGTTCTGCACCCAGAGAAATTGTTAGGTTTAAATCATCTTTTTTAGCAATAAAGTCTCCTTCACCGTCTTTTTGAGGACGTTCTATAATCTCCCAATTCTCAGATTTTAGCTGATTTTGATAATAGTTTTGGACAGCATTAATCGGATCGCGGGTTTGCCAAGTCGTTTGAGTTTTATCTTGGGAATTATTGAGACTGGGAGAAACAGTTTGCAATGTTGCATCTGGATACAAGGGAATTTCTTTAGGAAAATCTTCGGGTAATTTGGCAAAAATATCAGGGGTTTCGAGGGGAGAATCTGGCTGATTTTTAGGATTACTAAAAGGGGGATTATCTTTCAGTAGCGGATCGGGCTGCATTGAGTTTTCTAATGCTGTCCCGATTGAACTATTAGCACAACTGGTCAAATTCGTTGAGAGGCTTAGAATTAAGCCGAAAAGTATCGTAAATTTTAGTTTCATCAAATTAACACCTTTAAATTTGAGGTCAATTCAGTTTTTAAAAATAAAAAGTACTGATCAATAGCTTACAGAAATTGAGCGATTAATATATAAGATATTTTTGATTCCCTACGTTGTTTGATTTCAGGCGCTCAACCTAACAACCTGATGCTTTTCCCACTAGAGACAGGAGTTCCCTAGTTTATCTTATTCATCCTTTAATTATACCGGAACTGTAAGAGAAACTCCATTATCTTTGAAACTTAAACCCAAAATATATGGAACGGCTTTCTTCACCCAAGTCTGAAGAGAGGTATAGTCGGCTGCATGGTCTCCATAGCAGATTTCTAACATATCGGTATGGATAATTCCAGGGCTGAGGGGAATAGCTGCCATGCCTGCTGGAAGTTCTTGAGCAAGGGCTTTGGTGAGTCCTTCAATTGCCCATTTAGAAGCACAATAAGACGCAACCTGAGGACTTGTTGAACGCCCCCAACCGGAACTTAAATTAATAATAATGCCTTTCTGTTGTTCTAACATTGCTGGGAGAATGTGGCGGATGACATGAGTGACTCCTTTAATATTTATATCAATCAGTTGAGAAAAATCCTCACTGGGGACTTCCCATAAAGGCACAAGATCATTAATAATTGCTGCGTTATTAATTAAGATATCAGGGGGTGAATCTTCAGATAATAATTGATTTGCCCAAGCTTGAACTTGCTGTTCATCGGCAACATCCACAACAGTAAAATGGTGAGGTTTACCGTACTTTTGATTCAGTTCTTGGATAGCAGTTTGAGAACGGGCACAACCGATAACAGTATGTCCGAGTTCAATAAATTTTTCAACCATTACCCGCCCTAAACCTCGGCTGACACCGGTAATCACAATTGTTTTTTTCATAACTGTATCCTCTTGAAATTAAGAGTTGCAAACTTGAGTTAAACCTTCCACTAAATATTGTAGCTGTTCGGGTTGATGGGTTGCCATTAAAGATATCCGAATTCGACTAATGTTAACCGTTGGGGGACGAATGGCAGATATCAATAATCCTTTTGATTTGAGTACATTACCTGCCTGAATAACTTGAGTTGCATCTTGCATTAAAAAACAGCAAATGGGAGAAAGTAAATCATCAAAATGTGATAATGTTTTAAGTTGATGCTGTTTGAGTAAGCTTTGGAAATTAGCGATATTTTGCCTCAGTTGCTGAAGGCGTTGAGGTTCTTGCTGAATCACCTGAATAGCAGTTAAAGCGGCTGCGGTATCTGCCGGAGTTAATCCGGTGGTATAAATCCAACTAGGAGCACGATTTTTAAGAAAATCAATTAAACTGTAAGAACCCGCAACATAGCCCCCTAAACTGCCTAACGCTTTACTCAACGTTCCGACTTGAATTAAGAGTTTTCCCGTACAGTTAAAATGTTCTACACAACCCGCACCTGTGCTTCCTAAAACGCCTGTGGCGTGGGCTTCATCCACTAGCAACATACAATTAAATTCTGTGGCTAAATCTAGCAATTGAGGTAAAGGGCATAAATCCCCATCCATGCTAAAAACACTATCCGTAATAATTAATTTTTTCCGGAAATGACTAGCATTTTCTTGAAGGATTTCTCGCAGCGATTGAACTTGATTATGGGGATATTCGATCACCGTTGCGCCACTCATTTTAGCCCCATTTTTTAGGCTAGAATGATTATATTGATCGGATAAAATCAGATCTCGTTGACCCACTAATGCTGTAATCGTACCGATATTGGCTAAATAGCCGGAACTAAATACTAAGGCATCTTCTGTTTGTTTAAATTGCGCGATTGCCTTTTCTAATTCTCGGTGTAAATGCCGATGTCCTGTTAATAATCTTGAACCCGTTGTTCCCGTTCCTAATTCTTGAGTGGCTGCAATAGCGGCTTGAATTAAACGTTGATCTCCTGCTAAACCCAAATAATCATTACTAGCAAAATTAATCATTTTTTTTCCATCTAAAATAATGGTAGACCCTGGTAGGGTTTCGATGGGTTGAACGGAACGATACCAGTGAGCACGATGAATAGTTGAGAGAGATTTTTCAATCCAATTGTAAGGATTTTTTGACATGGTTATTCACACAGTTATGGGGTTTTATAAAAATTTAAATAATTATTATTTTAATCAGTTATATAATAGATTTTTTGAACTCACCCCATTTTAAATGCAATATCGGGTAACTCTTCATTATTCAGTCATTTTAAACGATTTATCGGTGACTATAATCTTTAATCAGAATATAGCAATATGACAAGCGTTGCGACTCTCCAGCATCCCGCTCCGCTAACAGAAGACCGTGGACTTGTCCATTAGCCCGGCTCTGGGGGCAAATCTCCAACACCTGCTAAGGGAATTAGTCTAGATGTAGTGTACCAATAATTTGAGGCTGACTTGGATGAACAATCCGATATTTTTTCACTTTTGTCAACTTAAAGACTGAATGAATCAGTTTCATAAATTTATTCCTTGAGGATGACAACTACCATTGTATGATAATATAAACTGGCAGCGTAGAAGAATTATCACAAAGTCCCTCCGTGATGCCATATATTTCTAATATTTATCAGTTATTTGAACAACAAGTTGCAAAAACACCAGATGCAGTAGCAGTGGTTTCTGGGCAGAACCAATTAACTTATCAGGAACTCGATCAAAAAGCCAATAAAATAGCCCATTATTTACGATTCAAACAAAAGAATATCTCGGCAAAAGATAAACCCGTAAAAGCAGGAACTTTAGTGGGAATTTGTGTTGAACGTTCCTGGGAAATGATAGCAGGAATACTGGGGATTCTCAAGGCTGGGGCGGCTTATGTCCCATTAGATCCTACCTACCCCTTAGAACGTTTAACATACATGGTAGAAGATGCGGGAATCAAGATTTTATTAACCCAAAAAAAATTAGTTGATAATTTTCCAGACTATAACGGGGAAATCATTTGTTTAGATCAAAACTGGGAAAAGATTGAATCTCAAAAAGCTGAAACGATTATTAATATTACTCCCCCAGAAAACCTAGCTTATATTATTTATACCTCAGGTTCTACCGGTAAGCCAAAAGGGGTGATGGTCACTCAGGGTAATCTCATTCACTCGACTCAAGCGAGAGTGGATTATTATAAAGAACCTTTAAGCAGTTATTTATTATTATCTTCGTTTGCTTTTGATAGTTCAGTAGCGGGTATTTTTTGGACGTTGTGTGTCGGCGGAAAATTATTACTCCCATCCTCTAATTTTCAAACGAATCCCTTAGAAATAATTGATTTAGTCAGTCAACACAATGTCTCTCATTTACTCTGTTTGCCTTCTTTATGGAAATTGTTATTAACTCAGGATCACTCCCAGAAACTCGCTCATTTACAAGTTGTTATTGTGGCGGGGGAAGTTTGCCCTCCCGATTTAGTGAAGCTTCATTTTAATTATCTTAAAAACACATCTCTTTATAATGAATACGGGCCGACTGAAGCCACCGTCTGGAGTACAGTTTATCAGTGTAAATCTGAAGAGTCCTTAACTAAAGTTCCAATTGGTCGCGCTATCAATAATACCGAAATATATATTTTAGATGCTGAACTTCAGCCCGTTTCTATTGGGAATATTGGCGAACTTTATATTGGGGGCAAGGGAATTAGTAAAGGGTATTTAAATCGTCCTGAATTAACGAAAGAAAAGTTTATTATCAATCCATTTGCCGTCAGTAAAAATCAAGAATTTCTCTATAAAACAGGGGATTTGGCTAAATATTTACCCGATGGTAATATTGAATTTATAGATCGGGTGGATAATCAGGTTAAAATTAGAGGGTTTCGCCTAGAATTAGGGGAAATTGAAGCCGTTTTAAGTCAACATCCCCAAGTTAATCAAGTCGCAACTCTGGCTTTAACTGAAGATTCAGGCAATCAACGTTTAGTGGCTTATATTGTTCCGAAAGATCAGATCGATGAAGCAGTACAAAAAGAACAAGTTGCACAATGGCAAGAAGTTGATAATGCTATTTATAGTCAGTCTAATGAAGTTTTCGATCCTACTTTAAACTTAATTGGTTGGAATAGTAGTTATGACGGTAAACCCATTCCTGAAGCGGAAATGCGAGACTGGGTTAAACAAACAAGTGATAGAATTTTAAGTCAGAATCCTCACCGTGTTTTAGAATTAGGTTGCGGTACAGGTATGTTATTATTTCGGATTGCACCGGTTTGTGATTTCTATCTAGGAACGGATATTTCTCAGGAAGCTTTAGATTATATTAATCGCCATCTTAATTTAACCCAATGTGACCGCAATCAGATAAAGTTATCTCTCAGAGAAGCGAGTCATTTAACAGGAATTAATAATAATGGGTTTGATGGGGTAATTATTAATTCCGTTACCCAACATTTTCCCAGTGCCGATTATTTATTTGATGTTTTAGAGAAAGCAGTCAATGCTATTTCTGATTCAGGATTTGTTTTTGTGGGAGATATCCGTAATCGCGATTTATTAGAGGCTTTCCATAGTTCGGTGCAATTCTATCAAGCGGATGATGATTTATCAATAGAACAGTTCCGTCAACGCATAAAAACCCGGATGAAAAATGAGGAAGATTTGGTGATTTCTCCTGATTTTTTCGTGGTTTTACAACAATACTTACCTCAAATTAGTGGTGTAGAAATACAGTTAAAACGAGGTCGCTATCATAATGAATTAAGCAAGTTTCGTTATGATGTCTTGCTGCATATTAATCGAGATCATGTTTTTGGTAATCCAGATCATTGTTTAGATTGGCAAAAAAATAGTTTAGATTTTAATTCCGTTAAACAATTAATTTTAGAGAATAAAGATCAAATTATAGAAATTAAAAATATCCCAAACCCTCGGTTAATCCAAGAGATTTACCTGTTAGATTTAATAGAAAATAAAAATATCAAAAATGTAAAAGAATTAAAACAAGAATTAGCGAGGTTAGACGGAACAGGAATTGAACCGGAAGACTGGTGGGAGTTGGAAACAGAAGCTGATGCTGAAATCAGAATCAGTTGGTCGAAATTGAAGGATTGTTATCATCTGACTTTTAAACCTAAACATCTTCAAAGAAAGACGGATTCCCAACCCCAGAGTCTAATCCTCAAACCATCCTACAAAGATTATACAAATAATCCCTTATATAGCAAAATAGCCCGACAATTAGAACCTAAACTCAGAGATTATTTAAAGTCTCGGTTACCCGAATATATGATTCCAACCACATGGGTAACCCTCGAAAAAATGCCCTTAAATGCTAACGGAAAAATAGATCGAAAGGCTTTACCGAAACCGGAGAAAAAACGACCTGAGTTAAAAACTAAATTAGTCTTGCCTACTCAAGAAATAGAAAAGAAAATAGCAGAAATTTGGCAAGATTTATTACAGTTGGAACTGGTGGGAACCCAAGATAATTTTTATGAATTAGGCGGTAACTCGTTACGACTGATTCAACTCCATCGAAAACTGAAAGAAGCCCTCAATATTGACATACCCGTCGTCAAACTTTTTCAGTATCCAACCATTAGCAGTTTAACGGCTTATTTAGAAGAAAATAAAACCGAAAAAACGGCGGATAAACCGCCAACAGAAAACCCATTGATTGCAGCAGAATCAGTCGCCATTATTGGCATGGCAGGACGTTTTCCAGGAGCAAAAAATATCAACATTTTCTGGGATAATCTTTGTCAAGGCATCGAATCAATAGACAATTTTGATACCCCAGAATTAACCCTTCAGAATCCCGATTGGCTTAATCACCCTAATTATGTCAAAGCTGGAGGAGTTTTAGACGATATCGAGTATTTTGACGCGAACTTCTTCGGTTATAGCCCAAAAGAAGCCGAAACTCTTGATCCTCAACAGCGAATCTTTTTAGAATGTGCTTGGGAAGCCCTAGAAGATGCGGGTTACAATCCCCAAAGTTATCCAGGATGCGTCGCTATCTATGGGGGGGCGGGGATGAATACTTATTTTATCAATAACGTCTATCCCCATTTAAATACCCATAATCGTTCCTTCCTGGAAACCATGGCTGATGTTCAGTTAACCATGGGACAGGCCAAAGACTTTTTACCCACAAGGGTGTCTTATAAACTGAATCTAACAGGTCCGAGCATTAACATTCAAACCGCCTGTTCTACCTCCCTCGTGGCCGTTCATCAAGCCATCAATAGTTTACTCCGGGGAGAATGTGATTTGGCCTTAGCAGGCGGAGTCGCCATTCGAGTGCCTCAAAAAACAGGATATATTGCCCAAAATAACGGGATCTTTTCCTCAGACGGACATTGTAAAGCCTTTGATGCGGAGGCATCCGGGACAGTCTTTGGCAATGGGGGAGGAATTGTGGTTTTAAAAAGATTAGCCTCTGCGATCGCCGATCGGGATAATATCTATGCAGTGATTAAAGCCTCAGCCGTTAATAATGATGGTTGCCAGAAAGTTAGTTATGCCGCCCCCAATCTAGAAGCGCAAGCCGCCGTGATCTCCCAAGCCTTCAGAAAAGCCGGAATTGATCCGAGTACCATTGATTATATCGAAACCCACGGAACCGCGACTCATTTAGGAGATCCGATTGAAATTGCAGCATTAACTCAAGCGTTTCAAGAAAACAGTCAGAATAGCCCTGAGAACACCCCTCATTGTGCCATTGGTTCGGTGAAAACCAACGTGGGACATCTGGCGAATGCCGCCGGGATTGCCGGACTAATTAAAACAGTACTCGCCTTAAAACATCAGCAAATTCCCCCAAGTTTGCACTTTAAACGCCCCAATCCCCATATTGATTTTGACAACAGTCCGTTTTACGTCAATACTCAACTCTCCCCCTGGAAACGGCAAGAGAGTCCGCGACGCGCTGGGGTGAGTTCGTTTGGCATGGGGGGAACAAATGTTCATGTTGTGTTAGAAGAACCACCAGAAGACAGTAAACCAGCCGTCAATCAACGACCCTGGCAAATTTTGACCCTATCCGCCCAAACCCCTGCTGCATTGCAGGAATTAGCACAACGTTATCTCAGTTATTTGGATGTACATCAACAGACATCCTTAGCAGATATTTGTTTTACCGCCAATACCGGACGCAAACACTTTCAGTATCGCTGTAGCATGATAGCCGCATCAAAAGCACAGCTACGGCAGCAATTGTCAGATTTGGAGTCACTCACCCCAACTGAGGTTAACCCTCAAGGCCCCTCCTCAAAAATTGCTTTTCTTTTCACTGGACAGGGGTCTCAATATGAAGGAATGGGATACCAACTCTACCAAACTCAGCCCACTTTTCGCGCCTGCCTGGAGGATTGTAACGAAATTCTGCGCCCCTATCTCAAAAAATCGTTAATTGAGGTGTTATATCCCTCATCTGTACAACAGTTCCAGGAGTCAACAGAAGACAGCTTAATTGATCAAACCGCCTATACCCAACCCGCTTTATTTGCCCTAGAATATGCTCTGTTCCAATTGTGGAAATCTTGGGGCATCCAACCCGATGTCGTCATCGGTCATAGCGTCGGGGAATATGTCGCTGCTTGTGTGGCTGGCGTGTTCAGTTTAGAAGACGGTTTGAAATTAATTGCTCACCGGGGCAGACTGATGCAAACACTCCCTCAAATCGGCTCAATGGTCTCCCTATTGGCTCCTTTGGAACGAGTTAAAGCAGCCCTTCAACCCTACAAAAACGAAGTTGCAATTGCCGCGATTAACGGGCGAGAAAGTGTAGTAATTTCTGGTAAACAAGAAGCAATTAACAGTATTTGTGAAACTTTGGAATTGGAAGGAATTAAAACCCAAAAATTACCAGTTTCCCATGGGTTTCACTCACCGTTGATGGAGCCAATCTTAGCAGAATTTGAGAGTATTGCTCAACAAGTGAGTTTTTCTATACCACATCTTCAACTCATTAGCAACCTCACCGGACAGGTGGCAACCAATGACATAGCAACTCCAGACTATTGGGTGCGTCATATCCGACAACCCGTTCAATTTGCGGCTGCCATCAACGGTTTGGCACAGCAGGGTATCAAGATCTTCCTAGAAATAGGTCCGAAACCGATTTTACTCGGTATGGGTCGTCAGTGTTTGTTAGAAGATGAATTATGCACTATTCCTCAAAAAGACGATCCTCCTAAATCCCCCTTGGAAAGGGGGACTTCAGACACCACTCGGGTTCCCCCCTTAGTAAGGGGGGTAAGGGGGGATCAACAACCCTTACAACAGGACACTTCAGATCCTCCTAAATCCCCCTTGGAAAGGGGGACTTCAGCTCCCAATCGGGTTCCCCCCTTAGTAAGGGGGGTAAGGGGGGATCAACAACCCTTACAACAGGACACTTCAGATCCCCCTAAATCCCCCTTGGAAAGGGGGACTTCAGATCCCAATCGGGTTCCCCCCTTAGTAAGGGGGGTAAGGGGGGATCAACAACCTGTAGCAAACCTCAATCAAATTGCGATCAGTCCTACAGAAAATGAAAGTTTATGGTTACCCAGTTTACGCCCACCGCAAGCCGATTGGCAGCAACTCTTAACCAGTTTGGCACAACTCTATCTACAAGGTATCCCAGTCAACTGGTTGGGATTTGAGCAAGATTACCCGCGTCACCGAGAACATCTACCAACTTATCCGTTTCAGCGACAACGCTATTGGATGGAACCCAAGAAAGTCGCTGCCTATACTCCCCCCTCTGACACTCATCCCTTACTCGGTCAACAATTGTCTTTAGCGGGAACCCAGGAGATTCGTTTCCAAGCCCAAATTAGTCAACACTGGGACAATTTGACCTATTTGAGTGATCATCGCATTTTTGAGCAGGCTATTCTGCCTCTAACCGCCTATTTAGAAATGGCTTTAGCTGCTGGGGAAACCAGTTTTCCAGGTAATCTCGTCACTTTGCGAGAAGTGTTTATCGAGCAGCCTCTGATTTTATCAACTGGAGAAGAAGAACTCGACACAATACAATTGGTTTTAACGCCCCAAGGAACGGATGTCTATTCTTTCCAGCTTTTTAGTCAGATTTCCCCTCAGGAAAAATATCAAAAAACAACTTGGAACCGTCATGCTTTCGGTGAAGTTGTACTGTGTAAGAAGGGGGTAAAAAATCAGGGAGAACCTCAACCCATTCCGTTTGACTTAAGCGCTTGGCAAGAGCAATGTCGCGAAAAAATATCAGCCGAAGCCTTCTATGGAAACAGGCGATCGCAACAGATTAACTTTGGTCCGAGTTTTCAAGGAGTCGAGCAACTTTGGAAAGGTGATGGAATAGTTTTAGGTCGCATTAGGATACCAGAAATGGTCTGGCAGGAAATAGACAACTATACATTACACCCAGCCGTACTAGATGCAGGTCTTCATATTCTGGGGTCGATTTTACCAGAGGGAACCTACTTGCCCGTGATTTTAGAACACCTGCGGGTCTACCGTCGCCCGACTCGTCATTTGTGGAGTTATGCCACTCTCCAACCAGGAAAAACGACTGAAAGTGAAACCCTAAACGCCCAGGTTCACTTGTTTGATGATAGGGGAAATGCGATCGCAATAGTTTCCGGGTTATCCTTGCGACGGGCTAATTCAACCCGTATCGATCATCAATCCGATTTAGAGAATCACTTGTACGAAGTGGTTTGGCAACCGACTGAAAGCATTTCCCGACCTCAAGGCAGCAAACCCGGTGATTGGTTAATCTTTGCTGATGACAATGGTATTGGTGAAACCCTGGCTCAACATCTTTTCCAGCAGGGACATCAATGTACTCTGATTGTTCCGGGTTCGAGCTATCGGCAATTAACATCGGAACAAGACTTTATTGCAGGATACTCTGAAATTAATCCTGCCGATCCGCAACAGTTTCAACAACTACTTAAAGATAACCCAGTGCCTTGGCAGGGAGTCGTTCATCTGTGGAGTATTGAAGGAAGGCAGAAGGTTCTCACATCTACCACTACAGTGGATCGATCGCAACTTCTAGGTTCTGGTAGTGCCTTGCATTTAGTTCAAGCCCTATCAAATGCTAAGATATCACCCCGTTTGTGGCTCGTTACTCAAGGGTCAAGACCCATTGATTCAGCCTCATTACAGGTTCAACAGGCTCCCTTATGGGGTTTAGGTCAAGCCATTTCCCTAGAATATCCCGAACTCCGATGTATGCGGTTAGATTTAGATCCATCGGAAGTGGAAACTGCATTATCTATGAAACTGCTACTGGATGAACTCTTGTTTTCTGACGAAAGTGAAGACCAAATTGGCTATCGTCAAGGAGTTCGTTATGTCCCCCGACTCCAGCGTTTTCAAACTCAAAAGACTGCTCAAATCCGTTATTCACACTCAAATCCCCCCCAGCCCCCGAAAGAGATCCCCCCCTCTCCCCCCTTAAAAAGGGGGGAGTCAGAGGAGGCTTCGCCATTAGCATCACGGGGAGAGAATATTGTCAAAGTCCCCCAATCCCCCCTTTATAAGAGGGGATCAAGGGGGGATCGGGATTTAGGGGGATCTCCGACTCCAGTGCGGGTGAAACTAGACAGCTATGGCATTTTAGAAAATCTGGAGTTAGCACCGCTAACGCGCCGTCCACCAAAACCTGATGAAGTGGAAATTCAAGTTCGTGCTGCTGGGTTAAACTTCCGAGACGTACTCAATGCTTTGGGAATGCTGCGGGAGTATTATGAAAACGAATTAGGAATTACTCATCCAGGTGATGTTCCCTTTGGGTTTGAATGTGCTGGGGAAATTGTTGCGGTTGGGGAAAATGTCTCGAATTTCCAGATCGGCGATCGCGTTATGGCTTTAGCGACTGGAAGTTTAGCAAGTTTTGTCACCGTTTCCGCCACTCAGGTAGCCCCCAAACCGGAAAATTTCAGTTTTGAGGAAGCCGCAACCATTCCCGCCGCCTTTTTAACCGCTGACTATGCCCTTCATGAATTAGCCAATATCCAGTCAGGCGATCGCATTCTCATTCATTCCGCCGCTGGCGGAGTCGGTCAAGCTGCTGTACAACTCGCGGGGCGGGCAGGAGCAGAAATCTTTGGCACTGCGAGTCCCCAAAAATGGGATTTTCTCAAAGCCATGGGAGTCAGTCATGTGATGAACTCCCGCACATTGGATTTTGCTGAGGAGATTAAACAACTTACCGATGGACAAGGGGTTAATATTGTCCTGAATAGCTTTAATAAAGAATTTATCGATAAAAGCTTTGAAGTGCTTGCCCAGAAGGGTCGATTTATCGAATTGGGCAAAATCGATATTTGGGATAATCAGAAAGTGCAGCAACTTCGACCTGATGCCTCTTACTTTCCCTTTGACTTAGGAGAAGAATACCAGCAAAACCCCGACTTACTCCCCTCGCTGTTTGCTCACCTCTTGTCCGGTTTTGCCGATGGTAGCCTCAAACCGTTACCCGTTAAAGTATTTTCCCTTGACAATGTCGTTGAAGCCTTCCGGTTTATGGCCGGGGCGAAACATATTGGTAAAGTTGTCCTAACCATGCCAGAGTCGCCATCCTCCAACTCCCAGTTAGTCCGAGAAGAGGGTAGTTACTTAATTACAGGGGGTTTGGGTGGTTTAGGCATTAAAGCGGCTCAATGGCTAATTAAACAGGGAGCCAAACACATTGTTTTAGCCAGTCGCAGAGGAATATCTACACCAGAGGTACAAGAGGAAATCCGGCAGTTAGAGCAAAACGGGACTGAAGTTTTAGTGGTTGAAGCCGATGTTTCTAAGCAAGAAGATGTAGCTAATCTATTATCAGCTTGTCGTCAACCTCTAAGAGGTATTATTCACGCAGCCGGAGTGCTGGATGATGGTGTGCTTCAACAGCAATCTTGGCAACGGTTTGAGAAGGTAATGGCTCCCAAAGTAGCAGGTTCTTGGAATCTACACCATTTAACCAAAGATTTACCCCTAGACTTTTTTATCTGTTTCTCTTCTGCTGCATCGATTACAGGGATGTTAGGGCAAGGAAATTATATTGCTGCTAATACTTTCCTCGATGCGATCGCTCATTACCGTCGCACCTTAAATTTACCTGCCCTATGTGTAAATTGGGGCGCTTGGGGTGATGTGGGTATGGCAGCCCAACTCAGCAGTGAACAACAACTGCAATTAGCGGCTCAGGGGATTAATTTTATTACCGATCCAGACGGGTTTCAACTCCTGGGCCAGTTAATGGCACAGGATATTACCCAAGTGGCGGTACTACCGATGACCGACTGGTCAAAATGGATGAGTCGGTTTCAACAAGTCCCCCCTTTCTATGAGTCTTTAATGCCCGAAGCTGCTGCCAAGCCGGAATCAAACCCATCATTCAAGTTAGAGTGGGAGCGAATGCCCAAATCAGCCCGCCGAGAAGCGCTCACGTCTCATGTTCGAGAATTGGTCGCCAAAACCCTAGGCTTCAAACAACCAGAAACAATTGAGTTAGCGCAACGGTTATTTGATTTGGGGTTAGACTCGTTGATGGCAATTGAATTAAGGAGTTATTTACAAAGGAGTTTAGACTGTAACCTACGCTCAACTCTGCTGTTTGATTATCCAACCCTCGAGACGCTGGTTGATTATCTGGCAATCGAAGTTCTCAATTTAGACCATTCAACCCCAGCTTCACCTAACAGTAAGAGTGACGACTGCTCTACCCTCGTTACGATGCAACCCCACGGTTCTAAACCGCCGTTTTTCTGTCTTCCTGGAATTTTGGGCAATGTATTTGAACTCGAACCCTTAGCCCGTTATTTGGGCAATGAACAACCGTTTTATGGATTGCGATCGCTCGGTTTGGATGAAGACATTGAACCTTACACAAATATGGCTGATATTGCTGCTTACCAGATTAAAGCCATTCAAGAAATACAACCCAATGGTCCTTATTTTATCGCTGGGCATTCCTTTGGTGGTAAAGTGGCTTTTGAAATCGCCAATCAATTACACCATCAAGGGCAGGACGTTTCTCTGTTGGCAATTATGGATATTCAAGTGCCTGTTGCCGAACAGGAAAAAGATGCCATTCATTGGCCTAACAGCAAATATACAAGTAGTCTGGCAAGGATGTTTGAACGCTCCCTAGGGCAAGAATTAAACCTCCCCTCATCCCTTGACTCTTTGAGTTGGGATGAGCAAATTAACGTTCTTCTGTTGGCTTTGAAAAAGGTGGGACAGGTATTTAGCAAAACTGAATTAAGGCGACTGTTTCGGGTTTATAAGGCTAATATGCAAGCCATGACTCAATATATACCCTCGGCGGTTTATCCCAACCCAATTACCCTCTTGCGAGCAAGCGTTGTTAGCCCAGAAGATACTTTTCTCCCCGATAAAACCATGACTCAACAAAATCCAACTTGGGGATGGAGTCAGCTTTCTAGTCAACCCTTAGATTTTCAAATTGTTCCAGGAAATCATTTCACGATGATGATGGAACCCCATGTTCAGAGTTTAGCCCAAAAACTTAAACTTTGCTTGAACATAACCCCAATTCAATTTTCAAATAAATGAATATAGAAAATAAAATACAATGGGTTTATCAATCCCAAAACCATCAGGAATTAGCTCAACGCTATAATCAATGGGCAAAGGACTATGAAAGAGATTTAACCGAAACGTTTGGTCGTCCTAACCGTGAACCTATCGTCGATCTCACACTGAAATACATTCCCAAAAACGCCCTAATTTTAGATGCTGGGGCAGGCACGGGTACAATGGGTCAATGGCTGCATGAGGAAGGCTATCACAACCTAGTCGGAATTGATCTTTCTGAAGGAATGCTGGCAGAGGCAGAAAAAAAGAATGTCTACACAGAGTTACGCCCAATGGTTTTGGGCGAACCCTTAGACTTTCCGACGGCTACGTTTGATGCAGTTACTGCTTGTGGCGTATTTACTTATGGACACGCTCCCAGCCGTTCTTTTGATGAGTTAATTCGTGTAACTAAACCAGAAGGATACATTATTTTTACCCTACGCCCTGACTTCTACGAAAGCAGCGATTTTAAACACAAAATGGCGGACTTAGAAGCACAAGGAAAGTGGAAATTAACAGAGCTAGGAGACAAGTATAAAGCCGAAGATAAAGGGCAATTCGCTCTATACTTGCAAACTTGGGTGTATCGAGTAAGCGAAGCTTAGTTTGATTGACTGAAAAAAAATAATGGCGTAGGCGTAGCCTTGCTATCGGCAAAAAAACAACCTACTATGTAAGGAATAAATGATTTGTTAAATCTTATAATACCTAATACCTAAATTATAGTTTCTACCCCCTTTTTGTGGTAAAATAGGATTATCATAAAAATGGCTTCTTGGGAAAAATTCCGATGACTGCCACTACTACACTGCTTAGCCTCGAAGACTATTTAAGCCACAACGATGGCACGGATTGCCGTTATGAACTGGTGAATGGGCAACTGATTGCAATGTCTCAACCTACAGGTCAACATGGTGCAATTACTGAGTTTCTCAACGATCAATTTCGAGCTGAAATTCAGAAGCAAGGGTTAGCCTGGGTTGCTAAGCAAGGGTTAATTGCCATCGAGTCGCCCCGTGGGGGACGTTGGGATACAGCACGGATTCCAGATGTAACGGTGGTAACACTGGAGCAATGGGAGGGAATGCTGGCTCGAGAGGCGATCATTCGTCTTAACGAATCACCACCTGGGTTGGTGGTTGAAGTAGTTAGCGAATCGACTCGGACGACGGATTATCGTAGCAAACGAGTGGAGTATAACTTGCTGGGGATTCGCGAATATTGGATTGTCGATCCACTCAAAAAGCAGGTTTTGGTATTGCACTTGGTAGATGATCTTTATGAGGAAACGGTTTTTGTAGGTAATGAGTTAATTGAATCAATAATTTTTCCAGGTTTGCAGCTTTCGGCAGAGCAAGTTTTAAATGGAGCGCTTGAGTAGAAGTCATAAGTAGATAATTGACAAGTAAATTTTATGCCGAACCCTTTTCCCGAAATGAACTCTTATCTAGAAAATCCAGAAATTTGATCTGGAAACCTAACACCTCATACCTAACAATAATGTTAATCACAATTCCTGATTCTCAAACCTCAAAAAAGCTATCATTATCAGCCTATTACCAACAAATTCGCCAACTTAGCGAACAAATTTGTCAACCCCTCGAAATTGAAGACTATGTCGTTCAAAGTATGCCGGATGCCAGTCCAATTAAATGGCATCTCGCCCATACTGCTTGGTTTTTTGAAGCCTTTATTTTAGTTCCCCACTTCAAAGGCTACAGGGTTTTTCACCCCAAATATGATTACTTATTAAACTCCTATTATGAATCCTTAGGAGAACGAGTTCCAGCGGCTCAACGGGGAACTTTATCTCGCCCCACTGTAGCAGAAGTCTATCGTTATCGCGCCTATGTGGATGAAGCGATGCAGTCATTGATCACTGAAAATATCGGCAACTCTGAGTTAGAATTATTAGTAATTCTTGGACTGAATCACGAACAGCAACATCAAGAATTTCTGTTTACCAACATCAAACATATCTTTGGCAATAATCCCCTCCGTCCCGTCTACAAACCTGATTTACCAACACCCAATACTGCATCTATAGACAAACAGCTCAATTGGTTAGAATATCCAGCAAAATTGTATGAAATTGGTCACAATGGTGAAGGATTTGCCTTTGATAATGAACAACCCCGCCATCGCATTTATCTGCAAGACTATCAACTCGCTTCTCGATTAGTAACCAATGGAGAATACCTAGAATTTATTCAAGCAGGGGGTTACAATAACCCCGATTATTGGCTATCAGAAGGTTGGGCAACGGCACGTTCTCAAAATTGGCAAGCCCCGTTATATTGGGAACAAATTGATGGGGATTGGTGGTTGATGACTCTAGGTGGGATGCGCCGCTTCAATGACAACGAACCGGTCTGTCATGTTAGCTTTTATGAAGCTGATGCCTACGCCCGTTGGGCTGGTAAACGTTTACCCACTGAAGCCGAGTGGGAAGTAGCAACTACTAATATTCCGGTGCAAGGCAATTTATTAGAAACGGGAATGCTGCACCCTGCCCCTGCAACAGGAAATACTCAACCAGAGCAACTGTTTGGCGATGTATGGGAATGGACGAATAGCACGCATCAACCCTATCCCGGTTATCGTCTAGAAGCTGGAATTGTGGGTGAATATAACGGCAAATTAATGTGTAATCGATTGGTATTACGGGGAGGTTCCTGCGTAACGCCACAATCTCATATTCGTCCCACTTATCGCAATTTTTATCCCCCAGCAACACAATGGCAATTTAGCGGGATTCGTTTAGCTGAGATGCTTTAAAATCCCCCACGTGGTATTCTAAGATCGTTCTATAAAATAAAAATTCAACCAATCAATGAGACCTCAACCTATTCCTCCTAAACCCGGTCAAGAGTCTGTCTGGGATTATCCTCGACCCCCAAAAGTTGAAGATACAACTAAACATATCCAAATTATATTTAATGGTGAAACAATTGCTGATACCCATCGGGCTAAAAGAGGTTTAGAAACCAGCCATCCGCCAACTTATTATATTCCGGTTGCAGATATTAAAATGGAATATTTGACGAAAAGTGCTCACAAAACCTATTGTGAATGGAGAGGTTTAGCATCTTATTATAGCCTGACGGTAGCCAATCGTACTGTATCCAATGTGGGTTGGTACTATGAAGAAATTTTTCCAGATTATGAGCAATTAAAAGGTTATGTGGCTTTTTATCCTCGACCCATGGATGGTTGTTATGTTGATGGGGAGAAAGTTACGCCACAACCAGGGGATTTTTATGCGGGTTGGATTACCCGTGATATTGTAGGTCCGTTTAAGGGAGAACCCGGTACTATGGGTTGGTAAAGTTATTGAGATTTACAGGAAATTTATGTGTCGATTATTAGCTTATCGGGGGACTCCCATACAACCTGAAAAATTAATTTATCAGCCCGAACATTCTTTGTATATCCAAAGTTATAAACCCAAAGAAACGGTAACGACTTCTGTTAATGCTGATGGGTTAGGAATGGGTTGGTATGATTTTAAAAAAGACAATAAGCCCTTTATTTATAAAAATATTTTACCCATTTGGAGTGACATTAATTTTCCCGATCTGACTCGATATGTTGAAACCGAATGTTTCCTCTCTTATGTCCGTAGCGCTACACCGGGACAAGGCACGAATTTAAGTAATTGTCAACCCTTTAGTGATGGTCATTTGATTTTTACCCATAATGGTTTTATTGAAAATTTTCGCCAAACTTTATATAAACCGATTCGTAATTCTATCACGGATGAAATTTATCAAAAAATTGAGGGGACAACGGATTCAGAACATATTTTTGCTTTATTTCTCAATGAATTAGCTTTAGTAGAAGGGGATTTAGAATCCGCTTTAAAAAATACTTTAAAGCAGTTGACGAAATTAGCTCAACCCTACAATATTAAGGTACTCGCTAACATTATTGTGAGTAATGGAAAACAATTAGTAACTTGTCGTTTTGCGATTAATTCCATCCCCCCTTCTCTTTACTGGCTAAATAACCCTTTTAATCAGGCTAACTCAATTATTGTAGCTTCCGAACCTTTATTTTCAGGAGATTGGCATTCTTTGGCTGAAAATTCGCTCTTTAAATGCTGATCCCTTGCAAGCCTCAGCCTTTGTTAACCTCATCAATCACACCGTTAGGGAGTTTGATGAGGATTTGAAGAATTATCATTTTGCTCGGTTGTAGAAGAAACTTTTTGAACTAACCCCATTTCAAAGGCAATATCGGGTAACTCTTCAGCGGTATATTTACCGGGTTGAAATACCCTGCTAGGGGTAAAACAAATCTGTTTCAGCTCAATCACTTCTGTGGGTGCAAATATTCCTCGAAATCGGCTACTTTCAATTGCCATGATCAGGACTCTTTAAAATGAATACTCTATTATTATGCCATACCCGTTCTCAAAGCAGTGAGATGACACTAAAATTTATAAGAATATGAAATTGGAAAAGTTCTGCTACAGATTAATCTCCTCATCTCTCGCCACCCTTGAAAAAGGGGGGATGTCTCCCCATTATCTGATGTAGCAAATATTAAAGGATTTCATATAAAATTAATTATTCTCCCCCTTCTTTCTTGCAGTCCTTTGGTGAATTCTTTTCCGTCTCACTTTTTTTAGCAGGCGGTTGATGAATGGGCTTACCACAATGAGGACAAATCTGTAATGATTGTTGTTGTTTTTGCTTTTTTTTCTCAAGAACTTCAGCAAAACTGGTGGCAACAATTCCAGCAGGTAAAGCTACAATTCCTACCCCTAAAAGTGCAACTACTCCCCCCAAAAGTCGTCCAATAAAAGTGATAGGATAAACATCCCCATATCCAACAGTTGTTAGGGTAACAACAGCCCACCACATCGCTGCTGGAATATGGGGAAATTGTTCCGGCTGAGCCTCATGTTCAGCAAAGTAAATCAGACTGCCAGAAAACAACAATAATATCATCACTGTCATCACAGTACTAATCAATTCTTCTTGACGGTTTGCCAGCACTTCAGCCAACATCTTTAAAGATTTAAAATATCGCGTTAATTTTAGGAAACGCAGAAATTGAAACAGCCGTAAAGATCGGGCAAATCTTAAGTCAGTTGTTTTTATCGGTAGATAAAAGGGTAAAATAACTAACAAATCAATTAACGCTAGGGGAGAAAAGATATAGCGAATTCTTCCCCACAGCGGATGCTGATATTTATGAGAAACGGTGCAACACCACAGCCGTAGAAAATACTCAATCGTAAAAAAAATAATTGAAAAAAACTCAAACTGATCAAAAAGTGTTGCGTAACTTTTATGAACACTCTCAACTGTTTCTATGCAAACAATAACAACATTTAGAAGAATCAAACCAACAAAAAAATAGTCAAAAATTTGACTGAATTTGTTGTCAGGATGGGCAACTTCTAGAGTAAGAAAAAGTTGACGTTGCAGTTGCTTCATCATTCGGTTTGCCAATCCTTGATAAGATTTAGTCTCTTATCCTAATTTTAAATCATTGGCTCTCCCGATCTTAGGGAAAAAATGCTATAATATATTATAGCACCTGAAATCTGAGGTGACTGCATCAATCCAAATTATAATCTCCTTCGAGATAGTTACAACTAATGAACCAGAGTTAAGACTGATGTTGACTGAATCATTACTAATATTAAAAATTCGACAATTAATCAATTTTCAATTAATACTTTTGCTACTTTTTGTAGTAATGATGATTGGCTATTATCACTAATCTTTAAAATATTCTGAGTTAAGGTACTGAAATGTAAAGCTGTGATGGGAAGTTCAAGTAGCTCAGATGTGGGAATTGACTCTCCAGAATCTGTCTTCTTTCCTATCAGATGATAGACTCTAAATCCTCGTTTTATTTTTTGTTCAAGACTTTTGGCAGGCGGAACATAATACTGGACAAATTCTTCATTATGTAAATCAAAACAGATCATTTTTTGGATGCTATTAATCGGTTTAATGGCAGTATTATAATAGGATACTAACGGCAATAATTTACTACTATTTTCACCTTTAATTGATCGGTTTATTTCTAGTGTTTTATTTTCTAGCTCCTCAAGAATACCATTCCGTCCGATTAAAGTGGGTGTGAAATAATCACTGGTATAGCAACTAATATAGAATTGCTTAGATTCATCAACAAAATATTGCTGATCGTTAATTAAATCTTCTGAATTATTTCTTCTTCTTAAAAATTTAAATTCATTCTTGATTTGTTTTAAATCACGCATTATATTTTTGATATAGATGCAACCTTCTTTATACAGAAATTCTACCGCAACGGCTTTAGCTTCCTTATTTTTAGGACTACGCACATAGATCACAAAAAAACGTTTTTCAGAAAATGATTGAGGAGTAATAGGTAAGCCAATACTATCATCTGCAATACTTTTTCTGACCCAGTTCTTGATTCCCATCTCTATTAAAACTTTCTGATATTCAGGTGATATTTTTATCTTGTATCTTTTGCAAAATTTTTCCCATTCTTCACTATTTTCTTGTGTTGTTAGATAGTAAGAAAGCGGATCATTTATATCTAATGATTGACTATTTTCAGTAGCCTGAATATCTAGGCGAATAGCATCTAGATCGATTGTTTTTGTATGAATAAGAACGGATTGCTGCTTTGAAATAATCTTAAACTCTGATATGTTTATCCCTTGTGTACTGTAAAAAACGTCAGTTGTTAAATAGTTAAACTTTTTCTTTAATTGGGAATAGAAATCAATTTTTGACTGATTATCTATCTTGGTTGATGGACTCCAGACACCATCCCCTCTCTGATACGCAATTGAGCCTGCTTCTTCCTCTAAAAGTTTATTAAAAATTAAGTAATTTTGATCTTTATTGAGTTCAATATTAGACCAAGGTATGACTTCAGTAATTTTCCAACAAGGTTCATCTTCCCCTTCAGTCTCTATTTGTTCGTAGTTACTGATAGTTTTTCCGGAATTATAAAAATTCAGATGAACAATTCCTTGATGTTTCAGAAAATTTTTCAGAGATTGTTGGTCAGATTCAGTTAAATCAACTCCAGTATTATTAATAATCTCTAAAGATTCTACAGATTCGATATTCTTGATAAAAGGATTTTCTAGGTAATGATCGGCTTGAAAATGAAGTGCTTCAAAAGCAATATCACACTCAGTTAAAAAAACCTCTAGTTTTGTCATCAGATTTTGGTAGTGATAAAGTTGAGTCTTTTTAAACTTCTTATAATCGTCGTCATCCTTAGGAAAATGCATGAAAGAGATATCATTTTTGCGGCGAGCATCAAGATCCCGATCAAAATAGTAATTATTCTTTTTATAAACTAATAACTCTCCCATCTCATCGCCATCTTTGATACTATAATCTGTTTTTAAGAATTGTTGGTGTTTACGAGTGAGGTTTAACGTTAGTACATTATATTGATTGTATCTGATTAACAAATTTAGTCCCCATACGAACAAAGTGTCTTTTGACTTCTTGCTTAGTTCTCTAGAATGTATGAGTAATAATTCTTCAAAACCATTTATTGTTTCAATTTTGTCATTTGGTAAAACCTGATTCAGAAGATAAAACTTGAATACTAAATTAAAAATTCTTTCTCGATTATGTTTGAATTCTTTCTTCCACCCCGAATGATTCTTATTAGGTGATAAGAAAAATACATGGTTTTTACCATCACTACGTGACAAAAAATACTGAATATCGGAATATTTTATATCTATTTCATACTTAGATAGCCTTTCTTTGATTTGGTTTTTAATATATTTATGTCGTTTTCTATAATAACTTGATTTATCATTGTCTGATCCTTCTTCATAGTCTTCATTTTGACTAGGCGAATATTTAAGTTCAAAATACTCTATTCCTCTATCCGCTTGAAAAAGATATTGAAAAAGTTTTTCAGCGATCTCTTCTTCTGGATTCTGTACTATTTTAAGCTGGTTGGTGCGTGAGATATCTGATAATGCTTTAGTTAGTTGATTTTTCATTTTATTTATTTTCTATTTGTTTAACAAAAAGTCTCTTAGTATACTTGATTCAACGGGATAATTGCAAGAATCAAAGTAAATTAAATTTCCCGAAAATAACGTTGATGAGTGTTTATCATTTTTTTCTTTATTTGCGTGTAAATTGAGTAGCAATCCTTTCACGACACTAAACTCTGGATAATCTGAAAGAATTGTGTTTAGCTTATTTTTAGTTTTTTCTAGCGTCTCACTTGAAAGGCGATTTCCCGATGCTTGAGTCCAGGCTTTAACATCAATACAGAATAACATATTGTCTTTGATGTAGTAAAGATCGAATTTCTCGTACAGCTTACTATACTTCTTAAAATCTAATAATTGCTCAAAACCATAGACTGCTTTTATTGCTTCCCAGTTTTTACCTTGGAAAATTATATCTTGAATCCAACGTTGCACAAAATTTTCAGTGAGTGATGGATACAACATATCGTAAAAGAAGCACGGACGTGGAATATAATGATTAAAAATTTCGGGTTGTGGAATTAAGGAATTGTAGAGTCTGTAAATTGAATGAGTAAAGGGATTTAGCACTTCAATTTCATTCCCTTCCACATCATACCCTGGAGAATTCGTCTTTAAATATTCTGGATACAATCGCTGTTGATAATAATATCTTTTTTCTGCATGGATACTATCACTGATAATCTGAAAATTTTTCCCGTCTTCTTCGACTGAAGCTAAATGAGGCGTAAATTTGTATTGTTCTGAATTTTCATAAAATAATGAATCAATAAATTCATCGGGAATTTCTTTGAACTTTCTTAACTTGTTTAAATACTTCTGAGGATCTCTGAATACAATCGGATCTCGTAACGCCTGCCAGACTTTCATAATATCAAATGTATTTTGTTTTTGATGAAATAGTTCTATTTCATTTAACATTGTTGTTCTAAACTTTTGAAAAGCTAACTCAGCATCAATCTCATCATAGATATGTTCCTCATAATCAGGAATAGCTCGCTTTTTTTCTTCTTCTCTAACATTTAAGTAAACTGCGTAGTTGTTAACTGAAAGTTTACGAATTTCATTAGATTCTTCTCCTTCGAGATAATTATATAAATCAATTAAGTTTTTTCTGGTTTCTTCATTGATAAATATTTTGATAACTTGACCGGGAAAATCCCGTCTTTCCGTTCTACCAATCGCTTGTAAAATTCCTTTACCTAATAATATTTGATGTTGCTGCTGCCTAAATTGGCTAGCTTCGGGTTGACTGAGGTATTGATTAAAGTCTTTAATTTCTAGATTAGAGTCCCCCAGATTTACAATACTTTTCATTAAGGCAAAATGATAGTGTGTGGTGGATTTTTCAGGATTTTTATCTTTTGACTTTTTAGCGGTGGAATTCATAACTGTATAGAAACTATCCATTAACAAAACCAAAGAATCAAAATCTTTTTCTTCACCATTTTGAGTTTTGATAATGGGATTTAAACCTTTAGATGCGGACTGATAAGCAGAAATAAATAAAATTTTCTGTCCTTCTTCTTCAACAAGTTCATCTAAATATGTTCTCCGACTCGCTTGATCGTAATAATTTTTATCAAAGGAAGCCTTATATAATATCAATTTAATCGTAATATCACTTTTATATTTTTTGGAATGATTTACTTTCACATAGTATATATTGGGATTATCTGATGATTTTGTAAATGTAAAGTTATCATGATTAATTTGCTCACAAAAACTGACTAATTTTTCAATCCAGCGTAAGGTTTGAGTAAAAACGAGCATTTCTTGAATTGAATCATCTTCAAACAGATAAAATAGGAAATGAATAAATTTTATTAACTCTTGTTCTTTGTAGCGGCTAAAGAAAGTAATCTCTTGTTTAATTCCATTGATAAAATTTGGTAAATTAAGTTCTATAAATCTTTCGACAACTGCTTGAGTTTGATCATTGGGAAAAGATGAGGCATCTGGGTTAAAAAAATTGACTGTAATCTCTCGATTTTTTTGACGATACTCTCTAATTTGTTCACAAAGCTCAATTTCTGATTGATTCATAGGTTTAAAAGAACTTTGACCCGACTCATCCCGCAGTTTATCTTCTAAATAACACAGGTCATAACTCGTAGTTAAATCCCCAATAATTCCCCCGGTTGCCGAGATTAGGAAAATGATATGACTATTATTTGCTAAGATAGAACTGATTTTATCTTCTGGTGAAGTAAATATAGCAGTACTACCAATAGAAACTTCTCTGAGTTTAGGATCGATGAGTTGTTTATAACGAGCAATTTCTTTAATATTAATCATTGACTTATTGCTTTCATAGACATAGTGACGATTTAAGTATTTCGTCTTTTTATTTTCTGTTATCTTCTTTTCGTTTTCATTTGCTTTTTGCACCTTAGAGATTTGTTGAGACCAAATATCTAAAGAACGAGATTGAGAATCTTCAGCATCTAGAACATTCACTAGAATATCCTTAATGTTTTTAATTTGTGATCGCATCACTAGAATTGTATAAATTAATTCTGCTACAGAGGTTTTATCTGATACTTCAGCCTCATCGATGTGAACATGACCATCCGGTTTTTTACTTAAAAATAAGTTTTTTAGAGATTCAATATTATAGATATATAGATTGTTGTATGAAAAAATATTCATCAACTCATCGCTAATTTGATTGTACAGCTTCTGAGGAATCAACAAACTTTTAGTATTCTCAAATTTTGCTAATACTCTAGCCAACATCTCAAAGCTTAATTCAATAGGATTATCTTCATTATAATCATCAAAAATAGCCACAATTTCTTCTAAGGATTTCTCAAGGCCTTTATTAATAGATATGGCTTCTTGCAAAAACTCAATTGAATTTCCCTCTTCGGAAGTCAATCTTTGATATTCAGGTGCATATTCTTGCAGTTGCGGTTGAATATTTTTGTTTTTCTCGATATGTTCTTGTAGTTCATGAAAAGCTCCCTTATTCTGAGCAAGAAATTTTAATAACTTTCTGTTTTCCTTATTCTGTTTTGAAAAAAGAAGAGAAAACTCCCTAATAATTGACGACAAAGCATTATTGATTGCTAATGCTTCAGGAGAAATAATATCAATCTTTTCATCTAAAATAATTTGATAGCCATCTTCTTGTTCATCAAAGGCAAAAATAAATTTATTAGATGAGCTTGTACACTGAATCACGTATTGATCGAGATATTCGCTTTTCTTGATCCAGGTTTCACTATTAGGCTTAAAATATGGAATCTTTGTTTCAAATTTTTTATAAGTTAGCAGCAAAATCCCAGATTTTTCTTGTAAGAGATAGAGAGGAAAGAATATTTCAATTAACTTTAAAAAATCCTTTTTACAATGTTTTTTATGCAGGTCATGTTTAATGATAAATTCTAAAAAACTCTCAAATAATTTGTTGATTTCCCGTCTGGCTTTAAGGATTTCATATTCTTTAAAATCTTTATCCCCAAAATATATATTTTTGAAATACTCAAGACGACTTATTACACCTTGCACTGCCTTCAAATTTTGTTGAGAGTCTTCTACTTTTTCTTGATAAGAGACTTTTCTAGCTTTTTCCCACAAACTTTTATTGTTAAGAATAGATGGTATACATTGCTTGTAGAACTTAATAGATTCATCTGTCGTCTTCATTTCTAATGAATTGAGTTTATAGACAGGAATATCTAGGTATTGACTTTGAACTGAGATAGGAACAGATAAATGCGCTGTGAGTGGGGCAATGTATATACCTACTATCTGGATATCGGGATAGTTTTTGATGGTTTGAAATAGGGCTTTAAAAAGTTGATGAGTCTTTCCCGAACCTGTACCATAATTGATCAGTTTAAGTTGAGAACGGTTTGTTTGAAAACTCTCTTCAATTGTTGTTAGGTAAGAATTAAGAATCTGACAACGAACTGATTCTAACGGCTGACTAACCCAGTTATTTGGCTTTTGCATTGACTTCCTCTACTGTTGTTTATCAAAAATAAAGAAACTGAAAAACCCATCAAGTGAGAATCTGAAATAATATTGCAGTATAGCAGTACAAAGTGCTTGATAAATACCTCAAAGTCAAGTTTTTGTTGATAAAAACTAACAATATATGGTAAAATAAAGAATATGCTATTCTTGCCCTTTCTATTGCCAATATCGCTGAGGGTGACCTGGTGACTCAGCTAGATTTTTTACTCAACTGGGGATCATCGACTGCCAGAACGTGCCAAGATAGAATATTAAGTTCAGTTAATAATTATTTCTCCATGGGAAAACAGCGAGTTCTCTCCGGCGTTCAACCCACGGGTAACCTACACCTGGGGAATTATCTCGGTGCAATCAAAAACTGGGTTGCAGGTCAAGACCAGTATGATAACTTTTTCTGTGTTGTTGATTTACACGCCATTACCGTCCCCCACAACCCGGCTACCCTAGCAGCGGATACTTATACCATTGCCGCCTTATATCTAGCCTGTGGGATTGATTTAGACCATTCTACGATATTTATTCAATCCCATATATCCGCCCATAGCGAACTGACTTGGTTGCTGAACTGTATCACGCCGATTAACTGGCTGCAAGATATGATTCAGTTTAAGGAAAAAGCGATTAAACAAGGGGAAAACGTCAGTACGGGTTTACTGGATTATCCCGTATTGATGGCGGCGGATATTCTGCTGTATGATGCCGATAAAGTCCCCGTCGGGGAAGACCAAAAACAACACATTGAACTCACCCGTGATATCGCAGTCCGGATGAATCATTTGTTTGGTGAAGGCGAAACCGTGTTAAAATTGCCTGAACCGTTAATTCGTTCTGAAGGGGCAAGGGTGATGAGTTTAACGGATGGCACCCGTAAAATGTCAAAATCTGACCCTTCCGAGTTAAGTCGAATTAACCTGTTAGACCCCCCGGAAACCATTACCAAAAAGATTAAACGCTGTAAAACAGACTCGGTGAAAGGGTTAGAATTTGACAATTCAGAACGACCTGAGTGTCATAATTTACTCACCCTCTATTCTTTACTATCAGGGAAAGCAAAAGCGGAAGTGGCTGCCGAATGTCAAGACATGGGTTGGGGACAATTTAAACCCTTACTCGGTGAAGTGACAGTTGAAGCACTTAAACCGATTCAAGCAAAGTATAAACAAATTGTGGATGACAGAACCTATCTCGAATCCATTTTACGGGAGGGTCGTCAAAAAGCTGAAGCGGTCGCCACAACCACGTTAAACCGGGTAAAACAAGCGTTAGGGTATTCTCACCCTTTGTAAGCTTGTCATCTGTTCCAAGTTTTTTTACCTGTCCTTTGTCAACCTTAAAATCCATCCATGAACCGTTTTCGTACTGCTTGTTTAACCCCAGGAGAATTTATTATCACCGCTGAGGTTGCCCCCCCCAAAGGGGCTGACCCCACAGATATGATTGAGAAAGCGAAAACTCTCAAGGGTCGAGTTCATGGGATTAATATTACCGATGGCAGTCGGGCTGTTCTCGGGATGAGTTCGTTAGCCGCTTGTATCCTTTTAAAGGATCATGGATTAGAACCGATTTGTCAAGTGGCTTGTCGCGATCGCAACCGTATCGGGTTACAAGCGGATTTAATGGGGGCAGATGCCTTAGGAATTCACAATGTTTTAGCCCTCACAGGTGACCCGGTTAAAGCAGGTGACCATCCGAAAGCAAAGGCTGTTTTTGACTTAGAATCTGTACGATTATTAACAGCAATTGGTAGACTTAATCAAGGCTTAGATTGGAATGAAAAACCGCTGACTCATGGCAAAACCAATCTATTTCCAGGTGCAGCAGTTGACCCTCAATCCCATAGTTGGTCAGGGTTACAGCGACGCTTTGAACGAAAACTTGCAGCCGGGGCGCAATTTTTTCAAAGTCAATTAATTACAGATTTTGAACTTTTAGATAAGTTTATGACCCAACTGGGTTCAACCACCGATAAGCCGATTTTAGCCGGAATTTTCTTATTAAAATCTGCAAAAAATGCCCGTTTTATTAATAAATATGTCCCCGGAGTGAATATTCCTGACCATATTATTGAACGGTTAGAAAAAGCAAAACACCCCTTAGAAGAAGGGCTGTTAATTGCTGCCGAACAAATCAAAGCAGCGCGTCAACTGTGCCGAGGGGTGCATATTATGGCAGTGAAACGGGAAGAACTCATTCCCAAAATTTTAGACTTAGCTGAAATCAAACCTCTGTTTTAATCTTGAACTCGAACTTCAATCACACTGGCATTGAAGTTATAATTCATGCCTTCTAGTTCTACCGTGGTTCCCGTTTTAACTTTGATATTGCCGAGAACGGGGCCATTATCGGTAATTTGACCTTTGCCTTCAATCGTCAGTAGAATATTATGACTAAAAACGATGTCAGAAGTAGGGTCAGGTAAGGCTTTGACTGAACCATCGGGTTGAGTCACTGGAATCGTTCGAGGTAATAACTCCACTGCCTTAATTTCGACTTGACCATAGGGTTGATTGCGAATAATTAAATTCGTTTTTTCTCCCGCTTTTAATAGACTTTCTGGGTCACGGCCTTTCAATCCCAAGGCAATAATATCCACCTCAACTGGTTTTGTGGTCACCCCCACCTGTGCCGGTGACCCAGAGGTACTGGGGTAGAAAAAGATGCCCACAATCACCAATATAATCACTAATCCTGCCGCAATATCCAAAATACTCAGTTTACCGAATAAGCGACCTTTAGAATCTAACAGCTTCATTGTTTACTTCCCTTCGTTACCCGTGGTTCACGGTTCAGATATTATGTTACCAAAGTAAAGCCCCCTAATATGAAATCGCTAAATGTTTGTATGGGTTAGATTGAGGGGGAGATCGGGAAAAATTTTCACTTGTGCCAACCAAATAGAGACGCTGTAGGAACGTCTCTTAAGGCTGTTTCTGAAGGTGACTCAATCGTTTCTGTCAAACCTACATCATCCTTTTTTATCACTTTAAGACAAGAAAAGGAGGAAGCAAAAGTTTAAACATATTGCGACTGGCGCGCTTCATAAAACTGTTTAAGTTCTTGTAAGTCTTTCTCCGGCTGACCATAACCTGCACCAGGGAAGCTTGCCCAAATATTGGCAACTTTTCCAGCCGCTTCCTCAAATCGGTTAGCTTCTATGTCGTCAAAAGCACCTTCACCTTGGATCAGTTGCACAGCAGCGATATCTTGATTTTCTGGACTGAAGTCTGATAAGCTTAAATCCGATGCCAAACTATCCCAAGTGCGGTTCAGAAATTGATAGCGACCGGCGGCTGTAGAACAAGTATCACTGAAAGGAACACAAACATTAGGGTGAACATCAAAGTTATCAAATCTGTCTCCACCAAACATAATTCGATACCCTTCTGGATCATAAGTTCCCTCAGCATAGGCAATGGTATCTAAGAAAGCCCTGACATTGGGACTGAAATCATCATTGACAGCAATTTCACCAGAATAATCAGGATAGAGAGGGTCAGGAGTCACATCTTCTGGCAGAGGAATTGTAGGATCATCGGGTGGAATCTCAACACTGTCAACACTGAAAGACGTTTCCCAAGTCTCTGGCCCCACAATACCATCTACTTCTAAATCAGTGGCTTGTTGAAATTGACGGGCTACTGCTTCGCTTTGAGAACCATATAAACCATCCACCTCAATCTCAAATCCTAAATCCTGCATCCGTTGTTGCCATAATTCTACGTTAGAGTCATAGCTGAGGCTTTCTCCGGGTTCGTATCGCAATAGATAGCCCGGATATGCAGGTGTATCACTATCATCGGGTGTGATCGTGATACCATCGCTGAGTTGATTGCTTAATACCACAAACCAGTCTTCTGAAGAATCTGTCAGTCGGCCTTGGTCGTCAATTTGCAATGTTTTGAGGGTCACAGAGTCAGAAACATTACCGCCAATCACATCAATTTCACCGTCTCTGACTGCAACCACAATATCAGTGTGGGAATTGTAAGGTGCTGGTGTATCAAAACCCACGCCGTCTTGTCTGGCATAGCCGACTAAATCAGCGGCGTTATTACTCGACCCCATTAGTATAGAAATTATCGAAGGTGAGGGCAATACAGCAGATATTAATTTATCCTCAGAAGATACGCTAGAAAATGTAACTCTTTCAGCCGATACCATTAATAATTCTACTAGCAATATTTTTCTTGAAGCTACCGATGATATTACTTTTAATGCAGACATTGATTTGAGAGAACCTGAGATTGGAATTAGTGCAGAATCTACAACAATTAACGTTAATAACACTATCACAACAGCAGGTGGAAATTTAAACTTTACTGCTAACACGATTGTCGTACCCGAAACCGGTTCATTAAATGCAAATGGTGGAACTATAGCACTCACAGGGGATAATATTCAAGTGGGTGAGGGTAGAACTTCTCCGGAGGATGGGGCAAAAAAATTAATTCAAAGCGAGGGAGGTGAACTCATTATTCAGCCAAGAACGTTTGATCAAATTGTTTTAGGTGATGATACTGAAAATAATCCGCAGGCATTAGAGATCACTGAAGAGGAGCTATCAACATTATCAAATAATTTTAATCAAATCGAAATTATTTTAGAAAGCGGTGATATTTTTATTGATGGAGCTGAACAAGAAAACTTTGCTGTTGAATTTCTTAGTCCGGTTACTATAGAAGCTCGTAATGGCTCAATTATATCAAGTAGTCGGTCACTTCGGGGAAGTGAAAATGCGTCAATTACTCTAAATACGAGTAACAATATTGAGTTTGAAAATCGAATTACAGTTGATAGAAATATAGATGAAGGACTGGCTATCTCTCTAAACGCTACAGGCGATAACAGTCAAATTATCACTGACACTATAATTACGAATGGTGGTGATGCTGAAATTACAGTGGGTAACACAACCTCAGCTAATGGAGCTACTATTCAATTAGGAGATCTTAGAACTAATAGCACTGATGGTCAAGGTCAAACAAGCTTTGGAGGGAATCTTACTTTAAATGCTCTAGGTAGCAATAGCTTAATTGAAACTCCTGGGATGTTTATAGCAACTAGAGGAGGAAATATTGAGTTTAATGCACCTGACGGCAACATTATTATTCGAGGAATTAGAGAAGTTTTTGATTTTGATTTTGATGGTAGAATTGACTTTGATGATAGAATTGACTTTGCTGGGGATGTGACTATAAGAAGCAGTCGTGTAACTCAAATTAATAATGAAATTTCTGCAAATAGCATAACAACTGACGCAGGTGGAATAACTGAACTTAATGCTAATATCACCACTACGAATAATCAAATTTATAATGATGCAGTTACTCTGACTAATAATGTAATTCTTAATAGCAGTGCAGGCAATGGAAATATTGAATTTAACTCTACTTTGAATGGAAATTCAAACTTACAACTCAATTCTGGTTCAGGAACTATTACATTAGGAGAAGTTGGAGATCAAAATCCTTTATCTTCCCTCACTTTAAATACAACAGGTCAAACGAATTTAGGCGGTAACATTAATGTTGGCGAACTGAATATAAATCAGCCTAATATTCAGCTAACTTCTGATGTTATCATCGATGTGAGTACAGGCACTACAGGAATTGATTTTGGTGGCGGAACAGTTAACGGAAACTTTAATCTAGAACTGATAGCAGGAGATAACAATATTATTTTAGGAACGGTTGGAGAAAATCAACCTCTTTCTTCTCTAATAGCAAATAGTTCAGGTTTGACGACATTGGAAGGAAATATTACAACAAGTGGGATAGATGGCGTTAATTTTTCAGATGTTACAGAACTGAATCTAATCAATAATATTAACATCGACACCAGTTTAGGAAATGGAGTGATTAACCTAGACGGTGGAATAATTGATGGTGATTTTAACTTGAATCTCAATGCAGGTTCAGGAGAAATTTCATTAGGTCAAGTCGGCAGTAATACTCCTTTGAATTTGCTTAATATTCCAACTGCGGGTTCAGTCAATCTCAATGGAAATCTAACAACAGCAGAGAACATCGACGCAGGTTCAGGAGAAATTTCATTAGGTCAAGTCGGCAGTAATACTCCTTTGAATTTGCTTAATATTCCAACTGCGGGTTCAGTCAATCTCAATGGAAATCTAACAACAGCAGAGAACATCGACTTTACAAATGTTATAGGAGGAACACAGCTTAATGCTGATATTACAATTACGAGTAATAATGGTAATATTTCGTTTAATGGAAGTCCCATTTTAGGAGAAGGGAATACTTTAACCTTGGATACTCAGAACGAAGTTTCCTTGGATAATGTAGGAAGTCAGGGAGAGGAAATAGGAGGGTTAATTGTTGAGAATGCAGAAACGGTTAACTTATTTGGCAATATTTTTACCGATGGCGGAATACGGTTTCCCACTGTTACAACAATCAATCTCAATGGAGATTTAATTACCTTAGAAACTGATAGTGATAATGGAAATATTGATTTCTCCAATACATTAGTGACAGGTGATAGTCAATTGACGATTAATGCTGGAACAGGGAATATTGCTTTAGGACAAGTCGGGACTGAAACCAATGAACTAGGGGGATTAACAATAGAAAGTGCAACTGATATTAATCTTTCTGGTGATATTTTTACTAATGGTGGCTTAGATTTTTCCGGAACAGAAACCGTTAATTTAAATGTTGCAGAAGTTCGACTTCAAACCCGTAGCGATAATGGAGATATTAATCTTTCCAATACATTAGTGACTGGAAATAGTGAGTTAACCCTTAATGCTGGAGAAGCAGGTGAAATTAGTTTAGAAAATGTCGGCAACTTAAATCAACCCTTAGAAAGCTTAATTCTTGAAAGTGCAGCTAATGTCAATCTTTCAGGGAGTATTTTTACCAATGGTGATTTAGATTTTTCAGGAGTACCAACAGTTAGTCTTTTGGGGACGGATGTTGTGCTTCAAACCCTGGGTAATAGTGGAATTGTAAATTTAGCTAATTCTTCAATTAATGCTGCTGGCGAGGGGCTTAGAAACCTAACAATTAATACAGAAAATGGTCAAGTTGATTTAGGTGCTGTAGGCAATCAAAATCCAATTTCATCTTTAACAATTAATAGTGCAGGTCAAACCAACTTAAATGGAAATATTACAACCTCAGGAACAGTCAATTTTAGCGAAGCCTCGAATGTTAATTTAACTTCTGATATTGTCATTGATAGTAGTTTAGGGAATGGAAATATTGATTTTAATGGCGGTAATATTGATGGGAACTTTGATTTAGATTTGAATGCCAATTCAGGTAATATTACACTAGGAACAGTTGGCAATAATATTCCTCTGAATAACCTAACCGTTTTAACCTCTAGTTTAATCGAATTAGGCGGGAACTTAACTGTAGAAAATCTTGTTGATTTTTCTCAAGTCACAGGAACAATTCAACTGAATACTACCGAAACTATCATTACCAGTAATACTGATAGCATTTTATTTAACAACAGTTCGATTACTGGCGCAGGAAATCGTTTAACTCTGAGTGCTACTAATCAAATTTCTCTGAATAATATTGGCAGTAATGGAGAAGAATTAGGAGAAGCTAGCTTTCAGGAAGCGAATATAATTAATTTATCCGGTGCTGTTTTTACGAATAATGGTTTAGATTTCTCTAGTGCAGAAATTGTTAATTTGAATGATGCTGTTACCCTGGAAACCGATAGTGATAATGGCAATATTAACCTAAGTAATGTAGTAGTAGAAGGTGCAGGCAGACTAACGATTAATGCAGGTGAGGGAAATGTTGAGTTAGAAACAATGGGTGAAAATATTCCATTATCTGCCTTGACAGTTAACACAAAAGGTGAAACTAATCTTGGCGGAAATATTACAACCTCAGGAACAGTGAATTTTAGCGAAGCATCGAATGTTAATTTAACTTCTGATATTGTCATTGATAGTAGTTTGGGGAATGGAAATATTGATTTTAATGGGGGTAATATTGATGGGAACTTTGATTTAGATTTGAATGCCAATTCAGGTAATATTACGTTAGGAACAGTTGGCAGTAATATTCCTCTGAATGACTTAACCGTTAATAGTACTGGAACCACTTCATTGAATGGTACTGTGAATACTGAAAGTCTGGTGACTAATGCGGGTGGCATCACTCAAATCAATGGTAATATAACAACTACTGGCGTATTAGGTCAGACTTATGGCGATCGCCTCATTATTTTAAACAACCTGATTTTAACAGGAGACAAAATTAATTTTAGAGAACCTGTATCCGGTAATAATTTTGATTTGACATTACAGCCTTTTAACTTAAATCGATCTATTAGTTTAGGCAATACAGTTAATTTTGCTAATAGTCTTAATTTGACTGAAACCGAATTAAATTTATTTCAAAATGGCTTTAATTCTCTGACCATTGGTAGTGCTGAAACCGGTCAGATTAATATTTTAGGTAATATCAGTTTCAACGATCCCGTAACGGGGTTAAACCTGGGGTAATTTATGTTAATTTCGTTCCAGTCGGATATGAACTCACAACGGATCAAAGTTCTCTAGAGGTTCAATCTTTAGACAGAACTCAACCGCAAATATTGCCACCCGATCGAGAGACGGATGAATTAGAAATTACCCTGGTTACGGCAGAAGGTCAGCCTATTCGCAAACGAATCTCTGGTGTAAATCGTGCAACTGTTTTAGAGGGAGTCAGACAATTTGAGCAGGATTTATCTCGCCCTGGAAAAAGATATTTATCCACAGGTCAACAATTGTATCAGTGGTTAATTGCACCGATTGAAGCCTATTTACAGGCTCAAGAAATTGAAAATCTTGTCTTTATTATGGATGAAGGGTTACGCTCTTTTCCCATTGCTGCACTGCATGACGGAGAACAGTTTTTAATAGAGAAATATAGTGTGGGTTTAGCCCCTAGTCTAACATTGACTGAAACTCGCTATAGTAGTCTAAAACAGGCTCAAGTTTTAGCGATGGGCAGCGCTCAATTTACCAATCTACAGCCGTTACCTGCTGTTCCTATAGAGCTATCTATGATTTTTAAAAATGCTTGGCAGGGTAAATTATTCATGAATGAACAGTTCACGATTAGTAATCTTAACGCGCAACGAAATCAGACTCCCTTTGGGATTGTTCATTTAGGAACTCATGCTAAATTTAATTCTGAAACCCCCAACAATTCCTATATTCAATTTTGGGATGAGCGATTAAGATTAGATCAAGTGCGAGATCTAAACTTAAATCAACCCCCCGTTAAATTATTAGTCTTAAGTGCTTGTACGACCTTATTAGGAAATCGAGAAGCGGAGTTAGGATTTGCGGGATTTGCTGCTAAAGCGGGGGTAGAATCTGTGTTAGCCAGTTTGTGGCCAGTTGATGACAAGGGAACTCTACCCCTGATGGTAGAATTCTATCGGCAACTGGCAACAGCTCCCATTAAAGCTGAAGCTTTACGACAAGCTCAAATTTCCATGCTCCGGGGAGAGGTTCAGTATGAAAGTGATACAACTGATATTAGGCGAGGGGAACGCTTAGTCCTCCCTAACCAAGAAGCAATTCCTATCCCTTCGGAACTGGCTGAGAATGGTCATTATGAGTTATCTCATCCATTTTACTGGGCTGCTTTCACATTGGTAGGAAGCCCCTGGTAGTTAGCTGAATGCTATTGAAGGGGAAATCACGTTGCCTCTCATAAGTAAACTCTCAAAAGCCTCGATGAATAAGACTTCTGAGAGTTTGATAAAATTCTGTAATTATACCGTCAAAAAAAGGTATGATATGCTATTTAAACTGCTAATGGATGATGCATTAGTAGCAGTAACGCTTGTAATCGTAGTCGTAGTAAGATGCTTTTTTGTAGCCATAGTCGTAGTCACAACCATAGCTAGCTTTGTGGTAGCTATAGTAGTGGGGTTTATAGTAATAGCTATCGTAGTAATATCCACAACCGCCATTGACAGCAGCAGACTCTTCTTCAGTCATTTCAGTGAAGAGGTTTTTGGTGTCATTCATTTTCATAAGTCAAATCCTCACGGTAGATACGGATTGAATGAATCCAGCTATGCACCCTGACAGGGGGGAAGCTGATTAAAAAATTAACCTGCTCCATCCTAACAGATGAAACAGGTTTTTGAAACGGGGTAAAAGGTACTATGGAGGTGCTATGATCTCAGCACCAATCATGCATTAGTAGCAGTTGTAACCACCGTAGTAGGAAGCGCTATAGTAACGAGGGCTGTAATAACTACCATAGCTAGAGTAACGAGGGCGATAACCATAGCCATAACCATAGCTAGCCCGACGATAGCCATAACCGCCATAATAGCCGTGACCACCGTTAACGGTGGAAGACTCTTCAGTGGTAATTTCAGTAAATAGGTTTTGAGTTTTGTCCTGTGCCATTGGAATACTTCTCCAGTTTAAGAAGGGATAAACAACAACAGCGATGCATCAGATGGTTGAGTCAGGCTGGATAAGAAAGTCACTTGTAACAATTTTTTACTGCAACAAGTGATAAGAACTGTGCTGAGATACCTCAGCACAATTTAGGGATTAGTAGCAGCCACCGTAATAGCTACGTCCATAGCCATAGCTGGCTTTACGATAGCCACCATAGCCATAACCGTAGTAACTGCGACCATAACCATAGCCACGTCCATAACCATAGCTGGCTTTACGATAGCCACCATAATAGCCACCATAGTAACCGTGACCACCGTTAACTGTGGAAGACTCTTCAGTTGTGATTTCAGTGAATAGATTTTGAGTTTTATCTTGTGCCATTGGATTTGTTCTCTCAGTTTGAAATGATGTACAACAACGGCGATGCATCACATGGTTGATTAGGTTAATTAAATTTCCTCAGGAATTTTAACTGAGGAATTTCAGAATCAATTCTGATGTTTTGTATTACTAGGAGAGAGTCTAGATTTCCGGACAGTTTTTAAACTTAAATAGGGAATCAGTTAAGACAATATTTAAGTCAAACCAACTCACTCCTCCAGACTCTGAAGGCAACCTATAATATCCCATAAAAGTTAAGCTCTGGCTTCATCAGAAGAGAGAAAAACTTTATTCCAGAGGAAAGATTTAACCTTCAATTAAGGCTTCAAGTTCAGTATGATAACTTTTAAACCTCTAGGTAATTCTTTTCCTCTCAAACAACAGCGTATCAGGATATTTTAGCTGATTATTGATTGGGATTGATCTTAGCAGATTTAACTTTAAACTGCTAGATTATCGGGGTTATATCCCTCAAAAGAGGGATACCCCCTAGCCCTGGGGTTGTGATTTATTCTGATCATTCTTCACGGCATTACACCGTTTTTCTAAGCAATTCCGGAGAGTATTTACATCAAATATAATTGGTAGAAAATGAATACTCTTAACCTCCCGAAAATAGAACAAAATGGGAATTGGAGACCAAAAGATTTCCCAGTTTAACCAGTCTTGATAAGGAAAACGCCGGATTAATTTTCCGGAACGATAAACATCCAAATCTGTGGGTGTAAACTGCAAGCGAATCGTGAGGGTTTGGAAGAGAAGAAATACGCCAAATAAGGCAATAACTAATGCTAGCCCGGATTGTAAGAAAAGCACGGGAATAGCGGCTAACACGAGGACAACAGGAATTGCATAACTGGGTGCAAGTTCCACTGTTTCGAGAGAAGAAGTCGTTGATGGTGTTGGGGTCATTTGGAGTAATATTAATGAATTCAATGGAGTGCAACTGAGCGGATGTCAGTTCTGGTGTTCATTAATGTTACCAAACCCCCAAATATTTACTGAGTTGCGGTTTCCAGAAGTCCTAGTAGAGGAGGACGTGAGTTGACCAATCCTCGCGGGAATAACATGACTTCTGACTTCCGCGCAGCGGTACTAGGCTTCAACTAGCTTCCTTATAAGACGGCACTGCCTGTGCCTTGGAACATTAACCAGGATAAAAAGAAATCCAGAATGAAAATAGATAGTAACGCCGTTACCACTGCGGTTGTGGTCGATTGCCCGACCCCTTTAGCACCGCCAGTGGTGGTGAGTCCCCAACTGGTACCAATCACAGCAATCACCCCACCAAAGATAAACGACTTAATCTCTCCACTACATACATCCCAAACCGTGAGAAAATTCCGGACAGAATCTAAAAAAACTGAGTGCGGCACTTCATATAAGTTTTGGGCAATGAGCATTCCTCCCGCTAAACCCGTAACCAGACAAATGATGGTGAGTAAGGGTAACATTAAGCAACAGGCAATCACCCGAGGAATTACTAAATAATCCACTGGGTCTGTTTTCAGCATATACAACGCATCAATTTGTTCAGTCACTTGCATGGTACCGAGTTCTGCCGCAAATGCAGAACAGACTCGTCCGGCAACAATCACAGCAGTCAACACAGGACTCAATTCTCGTGCTAACGATAATGCCAGTACGCCACCGACAAAGTTACCAGCCCCTAAACTGAGAAATTCCCGTGCGACTTGAATGGTAAAGACCATACCCACAAAGCTGGCGGTTAACAAAGCAATTAGCAAGGACTCTGGGCCAACAGCAATCATTTGTTCAAGGGTATTCCGGCGATGAATTTTACCTTGGACTAGATGAACTAAGACCTGTCCACCTAATAACATGGCGGCGGTAAATCGTCGGTTCCATTTTCTAAAGCTGGTTTGAGGGAGGGGTTTATTCAAGAGAATCGTCCAGATGAGACAACAAAAGAAAATACAAGCTTATCTACAAATCTTAAATAACATTTTTAAACATTCATTTAAGATTTCTGACAGATGGGTACAAATTGCGCGATTGCTTCTATCTTAGAAATTGATAGGTTAACTCCATATTTCTGTCTTTAAGTAGATCTACCTTATTTTAAACTATCCCAATGAGCATTTTTTCTAATTTCTTACGTTCATTACTGCTAACGATGATTCTCAGCTTTATCACCCCGATTTTTGTGTTTGTCGGGGGGTTGATTAGTTTTACGTTAATCAGTTATCTCCCCCTATTGGCTGCACTGGGTCAGCTTTGTAGTCACCAAATTTTACAATTTCTGGCTGTTTTTGGCCGGGGAAACCCACTTGAAGGGGTCTTAATTATTGCAATGACTTTTAGTTTTGTGGGTGCTCTGTTTGATACTTACGCTTCTTATAGCAGTCCTAAATAATTTCATCCTCTCTTTGACGCTCTCACAAACAATGGATTGTTGGCTATCTCTGTTCTATAAAATACAACAAGCTGAAATAAGACCAATCAATTTCCCCTTAAGGTTCTGATTCTTTCACTAAAAATGCAACAGCCTCTACATGAGCAGTTTGAGGAAAGAAATCAGCCAGTTGCACCCTTTTCAGTTGATAACCTCCAGTTTGACACAACAATTTTAAATCTCTCGCTAAAGTCGCAGGTTTACAACTCATATAAACAATTTTTTGGGGTTGATTTTTTAGCAGTGCCTCAATTACAATAGAATCGCAGCCTTTTCGCGGGGGATCAAGCAAAACAATATCTGGTTTTATTTCTAGTTGTGGTAATATATTTTGGACTTTCCCCACAATAAACTGAATATTTTTAATTCCATTTAAAGCAGCATTTTCTTGAGCTTGATCAATCGCGCTGGGTTGAATTTCAATGCCAAAAACTTGACGGGAAGACTGTTGTAACTGTTTTGCTAACGGTAACGTTAAGGTTCCAATTCCACAAAAAGCATCCACGATAGTTTCATCCCCTTGTAAATTGAGTTCTTCTAAAATCACATTCACTAACGCTTCAGCCACCTCTGTATTCACTTGAAAAAAAGTTTCAGGCTTGAGATCAAATGTTAACCCGGCAAACTGTTCTCGTAGAAACCCTTGACCTCGAACACATTCTGTGTGTTGACCCAAAATGACATTGGTTTTATCAGGATTAACATTCAGGCAAACCCCCACAAGCTGAGGATACTGTTGCAGCCAAATTTGAGCCTGAGCATTAAGTCCGGGTAACTGGCGGTCTTTCACAATTAAAGTCAATAATATTTCCCCAGTGCGACGACCGACTCGCAGTCCCAAATGTTTAACTGTTCCAGTATGGCGTTGTTCATCATAAATAGACCAACCCCGTTGTTGAATATCCTGCTTAATATTAGCCAGGAACGGATTTAAGCTCGAATCTTGAATGGGACATTGGTTTAAATTAATTAAACGGTGAGATCCTTTTTGATAATATCCCGCCTTAATTTGCCCTGTAGCCGACTGTTGCACCGGATAGGTTGCTTTATTACGATACCCTAGAGAAAGCCCCTTCAAGACCTCAGGAGCAACAGCTGGTTGCTTAAATCCGCCAATTCGTTCTAAAGTTTGAATCACTAAATTGCGTTTAGCCTGCCGTTGGTATTCATAGTCAATGTGTTGCCACTGACAGCCCCCACATTTATCAGCCACAATACAAGCCGGTCGAATTCGCCTGGGTGAAGGAGTCAGAATTTGCTCTAGTTTAGCAACAGCATACTTCCGTTTGACCTGGATGAATCGAGCTAAAATGCGATCGCCAGGAACAGTATCCGCCACAAATACTACTCGGTTTTGCTCACGACCCACACCATTCCCATCATCGCTTAAATCAAGAATTGAGAGTTCAAGTTGTTCGCCTTGTCGCCATTCGTCATTTGTCATTTGTCATTGGTTATTTGAGAAAGTCGGGAGTAGGGGGTGGGGTGTCGAGTGTAGGTAACGGACATTTTTGAGGGAATGGGGAAGTCAGGAAGGGAATATTGATACTCCCCATCTTTTGATCTCCCTCTACACCCTACACCCCACTTCTTATCACCCCATTCTCTCCCTGTAAACCTTTGTTACTGATCTTATTGGATTGTGTGCCCCAGAATCGCTAAACTACTTATTGTTAAGTTGAAAATTTTCGATTACAGATGACTGTAGTAAGCCAAGTTATTCTCAAAGCTGACGATGAACTCCGTTATCCTAGCACTGGTGAACTCCAAAGCATCAGTGACTTTTTAAAAACGGGTGACCAGCGGGTGCGAATTGTAGACACCTTAATGGAAAACGAAAAAAAGATTGTTGACCGGGCCAGTGGTCAACTGTGGAAGAAACGTCCTGACTTTATTGCCCCTGGGGGTAATGCTTATGGTTCTCGGGAACGAAATCAGTGTTTACGGGACTATGGCTGGTATTTACGTCTGATTACTTACGGCATTCTTGCCGGAGATAAAGACCCCATTGAAAGCATTGGTATTATTGGCGTGAAGGAGATGTACAACTCCTTAGGCGTACCAATGCCTGGAATGGTCGAAGCCATTCGTTGTCTTAAGGATGCTTCTCTAGCATTACTTGATGATGAGGACGCACAAGCAGCCGCTCCTTATTTCGACTATATTATTCAAGCCATGTCCTAGGGTAAGGAAAAGAAGGTTCAATCTCTACTCTTTGGGGTAGGGAAGAATGGACTTAGGCAAAACCCAAAACTTTTATACCCTCATTTCCGTTAGACTTGAGTCTGCTTTTGTCTAAATTCTAGTTTAACTGGAGTGGGGGTATTGTTGTGGATTATTTGTCCTTCGTTCTTCGCCCATAGATCCAGTCCCTGGGTAGACGAGGGGAACGGGCAACAGGGAGGACAAGGGAGATAAACCGTTGACTTCAGCATAGCTGCCTTCTGCTTCTGACTTGTATCTCATCTGACTCCCTCAGTCCCACGAATAACAAATCACAAACAACTAATAACAAATTTTAACGTATGTATCGATTTGTTGAGAGTCGATAACCTGTGTGATGTTTAAAGGAAGTTTAGGAGTTTTTAAGGGTTAGACTAAAAGAAGTCAAACTTTTAATTTTTAAGAACATCTAAAAATTACTTATGGGAATCGCTACAATTAACCCGGCGACTGGGGAATTGTTGAAGACCTTTGAGCCGTTGAACGACGCAGAGATTGAGGGTTGTCTGGCGCAAGCAGCACAAGCCTTTCAGCAATATCGACGGGTTTCGATCTCACAACGTTCAGAATGGATGCTCAAAGCAGCAGACATTTTAGAACAAGATGCTGAAAAATGGGCTAAAATTATGACTGAGGAGATGGGGAAACCCATCAAAGGGGCGATCGCAGAAGCGAAGAAAAGTGCTTGGGTATGTCGGTATTATGTAGAAAACGCCGCAGAGTTTCTAGCCGATCTCCCTGTACAAACTGATGCCAGTCACAGCTTGGTTCGCTATCAACCCCTTGGCCCGATTTTAGCCGTGATGCCCTGGAATTTTCCGTTTTGGCAAGTATTTCGGTTTGCTGCTCCAGCGTTGATGGCTGGGAACGTGGGGTTACTGAAACACGCTTCTAATGTCCCCCAGTGTGCCCTTGCCATTGCTGAAATCTTTCAACAAGCTGGGTTCCCAGAAGGAGTGTTTCAAACGTTACTGATTAGTGCATCACAAGTCGCTCAAGTGATAGAAGATGATCGGGTTAAAGCCGGAACCTTAACAGGTAGTGAACCAGCGGGTATCAGTTTCGCCGCTTTAGCGGGCAAAAATCTTAAGAAAACCGTTCTGGAACTGGGGGGGAGTGATCCGTTTATTGTATTATCCAGTGCCAACTTAGAGGAAGCCGTCTCAACCGCAGTGACGGCTCGGATGCTGAATAATGGTCAGTCTTGTATTGCGGCAAAACGTTTTATTTTAGCGGAAGAAATTGCAGATCAGTTTCAACAGCAACTGGTTGAAAAATTCGCAGCTTTGAAAATGGGTGATCCAATGTCTTTAGAAACAGATGTCGGCCCGTTAGCAACCCCAGGAATTTTACAAGATATTAAACAACAAGTTCAAGCTTGTGTGGAGGCAGGCGCGAATATTTTAATCGGAGGTCAGCCTTTATCAGATCAACCGGGTAATTTTTATCCCCCCACAATTGTAGCAAATATCCCGATTGAAGCCCCCATTGCTCAAGAGGAATTTTTCGGCCCTGTGGCTTTAATTTTCCGAGTTTCTAATATTGATCAAGCCATTGAATTAGCCAACAGCACACCTTTTGGTTTGGGGGCAAGTGCATGGACAACAGAGGCCGCCGAACAAGAACGCTTGATGAGTGAACTAGAAGCGGGCGCTGTTTTTATCAATGGTTTAGTCAAGTCTGATCCGCGTTTGCCGTTTGGGGGAATCAAGCGTTCAGGCTATGGCAGAGAACTGAGTATTCAGGGAATGCATGAATTCCTCAACATCAAAACAGTTTGGGTGAAGTAGAGACAATTTCTCAGATTAACATCAGTTCAGTTGGCGATCTTTCAATGACTGAATGTCATGATCTTTCCATTGGGGTAAAGATCTGAAGATTTTGAATTAACCCTTTACCGGATCTCAGCCCATCAGAATGTCTTTGTTGTTACCCAATCTAAGACTTTCAAAAAATTGCCAAGCTGGCAACTCAAATCAGGAAATTTTATGCATCATAGTAAGCAATACTCAGTTTACTTCTAAGATCAATCAATCGGATTCAACTAAACATCTGTTGAGAGCCTATAATCCCATTGTAGACCTGGATGATCGGGGTGCATTTATCGTTCTGAATCGTGGTATCTGTTCTGAAAAGCGGATCAAATCAAGGTTAAAATAGACTGATACTGATCCATCTCTGAAAAATTGATCTCTGTTTTCCATTCTGTTATTTCAATTCATAACAAATAAATACATACAATGAACACAGCAGAACTCTTAATTAAGTGCCTCGAAAACGAGGGGGTTGAATACATCTTCGGTCTTCCAGGAGAAGAGAATATGGAAATTCTTGAATCCTTGAAGCACTCCTCCATTCAGTTTATTACCACTCGCCATGAGCAAGGAGCGGCTTTTATGGCGGATGTTTATGGCCGTTTGACGGGGAAAGCCGGAGTGTGTTTATCAACCTTAGGGCCAGGGGCAACGAATCTGATGACAGGAGTGGCAGATGCGAATCTCGATGGTGCACCTTTGGTTGCCATTACCGGTCAGGTGGGAACAGATCGGATGCACATTGAATCTCATCAATATCTAGATTTGGTAGCAATGTTTTCGCCGGTTACGAAGTGGAATTCTCAAATTGTCCGCCCCAGTAATACCCCTGAAATTATTCGTAAAGCTTTTAAAATTGCCCAATCTGAAAAGCCGGGTGCGGTTCATATTGATCTACCCGAAAATATTGCCAGTATGCCGGTAGCAGGGCATCCTTTAGAACGGGATAAGCGGGAGAAAATTTATTCGGCTTATCAAAGTATGAATGAAGCAGCGATCGCCATTTCAAAAGCGACTAACCCTTTGATTTTAGTGGGAAATGGTGCTTTACGGGCGAATGCGGGTGATGCGGTTACAGAATTTGCTACCCAACTCAATATTCCTGTGGTGAATACATTTATGGGGAAAGGTATCATTCCCTATACTCACCCTCTCGCCCTATGGACAACGGGGTTACAAAAGCGGGATTATATTAGTTGTGCATTTGAAAAAGCCGATTTAGTCATTGCCATTGGCTATGATTTAATTGAATATTCCCCGAAAAAATGGAATCCAGAAGGGTCAATTCCCATCATTCATATTGGGGCAACCTCGGCTGAAATTGACAGTAGTTATATTCCCGTTGCTGAAATCGTTGGGGATATTTCTGATTCTCTCACTGAGATTTTACGGCGTTCTGATCGAAGCGGAAAGCCCGATCCCTATGGGCTTAAACTGCGGCCAGATATTCGCCACGATTATGAAGGATATGCCAACGATGATGGTTACCCGATTAAACCACAAAAACTGATTTATGATTTACGTCAGGTGATGGGGCCAGAGGATATTGTCATTTCTGATGTGGGGGCGCACAAAATGTGGATTGCCCGTCATTATCACTCTGAACGTCCCAATACTTGTTTGATTTCTAACGGGTTTGCCGCCATGGGCATTTCCATTCCTGGGGCAATTGCAGCGAAGCTGGTTCATCCAGAATTAAAAGTTGTAGCGGCTACAGGAGACGGCGGTTTTATGATGAACTGCCAAGAATTAGAAACTGCTTTACGAATTGGAACACCCTTTGTCACCCTCATTTTTAATGATGGCGGCTATGGCTTAATTGAATGGAAACAGGAAGATCAATTTGGGACTTCTTCCTTTATTAAATTTGGCAACCCTGACTTTGTTAAATTTGCAGAAAGCATGGGACTGAAAGGCTATCGCGTGGAATCCGCTACTGATTTGGTTCCCATCTTAAAAGAAGCTTTAGCCCAAGATGTTCCGGCTGTGATTGATTGCCCAGTAGATTATCGAGAAAATGCCCGGTTTAGTCAGAAGTCGGGCGGTTTGAGTTGTCCGATTTAAGAGTTAAGACCAATCTAAAATCTCAGCAACTTGATCGGCAAAACTCATTGGATCAATCAACTTAGACAGAACAGCCTTGACCCCTAATTCCCGATAACAAGGCTGTTTTGTTGCTTGAGTTTGGGCTGTCAAAAAAATCACAGGAATTTTTTGAGTAGTGGGATGTTGTTGCAGTTGTTGAACTGTGGTTGGCCCATCCATGTCTGGCATCATCACATCAATAATGATGGCATCGGGTTGATTTTGCAGGGCGCTTTTGACCCCTTCTGAACCCGATGCAGCGGTGAGGATTTGCCAATCTGTACTCATTTCTAAAGCAATCTGAAGTAGTTCTCGAATATCCTCTTCATCATCAATGACTAAAATTTGCTTCGTCATAGTCGGTGATTACATTACATCCTCTTCTGAGCATCATGTTTTGAGCACAAGGCACTCTAATATGAAAGACTTAAATATTTGCGTGCATTGGATTGACGGGCAGACCAGGAGAAAGGGAGATATGAAGTCTGCAAGTCTGCAAGTCTGCAAGTCAGAAGTTAAATTCCTACACCCAGTTCCCCGTTCCCTACTAATGACAAATAACCAATGACAAATGACCCAAAACGATTTTTCCTATCTGTAATTAACGAGATGAAGACGTGGGCTGTTCACTTGGGTTAGAATCCGGAAACGGTTCATCCACAAAACCCAGTTCTAATAACTGTTGATAGGCTTTTTGACCGAGTTCACGGGTCGGGGCTTGAGAACGGACAATTTGAATCAGCAACGGCACTGCTAATTCGGGTTGATTTTGGGCGCGATGCACTAAAGCCAGTTGATAAGTAGCATCATCCCGCATTTGAGCCGTTTCACGAGCCAGGTTGCGATGTTGATCCGCAATGCGATTATCAATTCCTGAAAAACTGGTTGCCAATTGCTGATAAAAGTTAGATAACTGATTAAACACCTGACGCGCTTCTTGCAGCTTAGACACGGCTTCACTGTAGTTTTCTTGAGAAACGGCGTTGCTGGCTTCTTCCATCAAGCGTTTCCCTCCTTCAATACTGAGGAAGCTATTGTTCAGGTTTAAAGGTCGCATCTCACTGGGATCAGTGGGTTGGAGTTCGGGCTGAGTCTCCTCCATATCCAATGTCTCTAATGAACTATCAGGGGAAACCTCTTGGGCTTGGGCGAAAGACCCGATCCCAGAACTCATCACAACGAGTAGGGGGAGGGATAAACCCGTTAAAACATGAAGTAAGCGGTCAGTTCCAGAGGAAAGCATGATTCACCCAGCGCGATCGCTAAAACGAAAGGAATAATTTAAGATGAGAGGATTTTATCATTTTTTAGGGTCATTGCCATTGTTAGAAGTCTGCAAGTCAGAAGTTAAATTCCTAAACCCTGTTGCCTACACCCCACACCCCACACCCTACTCCCTACTCCCCCCTATTCCCCCGATCAATTGCGCCTAAGTCTTTTAATGTAGATTTTTGGGCATCTGTTAAGCCAATTGCTGCTGTGATGTTCATGCCTTCATAGAGTCTAGCAGCCCTCAACAGTTTCAGACATTCCCCGGTTTTGATATCCCAGAGACGAATACTTTGATCTTGTGACCCACTGGCGATAATATTCCCATCAAAACTAAAGGCAACGGATGAGACTAGATGTTCATGTCCGATGAAGGTGGCTAGACATTGACCCGTTTTAATCTCCCATAATTTTACGGTTTGATCGTGGGAACCACTAACCACTGTATCACCGTTGGGACTAAACGCTACTGAAAATACCCAGTTTGTATGTCCTGCAAAGGTTTTGAGACAAGTTCCTGTTTTAATATCCCATAATTTAATTGTGTGGTCAGTACTGCCACTCACCAACATTTGGTTATTGGGATGAAAACTAACAGAATAAACCCGATTATCATGACCTTGAAAGGTTTGAATACAGTCTCCCGTGTTGATATCCCACAATTTAACCGTTTTATCACTGGAGGCACTGGCAACCGTGTGACCATCTGGACTAAAGGCAACGCCGAAGATTTTTTCCCTATGTCCTTCAAAGGTTTTGAGGGATTGACCTGTTGCTAAATCCCACAATTTTAGAGTATTATCAGCACTACCCGATATTAAAGTATTACCATCTGGACTGAAGGTGATCGCAAAAATCCAGTCTGTATGTTCTTGTAAAATTTGGAAGCATTGACCTGTCTGAATGTTCCACAGCCGAATAGTTTGGTCAGTACTGCCACTGGCGAGAATGTAAGGTTTTGTGGGATGAAAGGCAACAGCGTAAACTAAATCTGTATGTCCTTGTAGCGTTTTCCAACAGTCTCCCGTTTCTTGATGCCACAATTTAACAGTTTTATCGTTACTGCCACTGGCAAGATATTGATTGTCCGGACTCAAAGTAACGGGTAACGCCCAGTCAGTGTGTCCATACCAGGTTTTTAAACATTGACCACTGCGACAATCCCATAATCGCACGGTTTGATCTAAACTGACACAAACTAAAGTGTAACCATCCGGACTAAATGCGACTGAAACAATTTGGTTGGTATGACCATAGAGGGTTTTAATACATTGTCCAGTTTGACCCTCCCATAACCTCACCGTATTGTCACCGCTACCACTGGCGAGAATTGTCTCATGGGTTGAGTTGGGTTGAAAGGCAATGGAATAAATTGCCCCGTCATGACCCGTGAGAGTACGAATACAGTCTCCGGTGGTATAATTCCAAAGTTTAATGGTGCGATCGCCACTACCGCTAGCCAGAAGCGGTTGAGAAGGATGAAAGGCAACGGAACGCACCCAACTCTCATGTCCGGTTAAACTGTTGATACATTCTCCAGTTTTGCAGTCCCATAACCGAATGGTTTTGTCATCTCCACCACTAGCAATGATAGTTTGAGTGGGATGAAAAGTAACGGAACGGACCCAACTGCTGTGTCCTTCAAAGGTTTGTAAACATTTCCCGGTTTGGAGTTGCCACAGCCTTAATGTCAAGTCACCGCTACTGCTGACTAACTGTTGACCATCTGGGCTAAACGCCACAGAAAAAACCTCATTTTGGTGTCCGGTACAGGTTTTTAAACAGGCCCCATCTGCCACATTCCATAATCTTACCGTATAATCAGCTCCAGCACTGGCGAGTACCTGGCTATCCGGACTAAAAGTAACAGAACGAACCCAATTGTTATGACCTCGACAAATGGCAAGAAGCTTACCTGTTTTCACTTGCCAAAGGCGAATTTGACAGTCAGTATCACAGGTGGCTAAAAGCTGCCCATCTGGGCTAAATGTAGCGGATAAAATATTCCCTAAAGTTTCAGTAAAGACTGATTTAGTTAAGTCGCTGCGGGCAAAATTAACATTGTGTAAAGGGAGATCTTGAAGGTTGGCTTGCCACACCGTTAAATCAGAAAAATCGTAATGACTAATATCAATTTTTAGTTGACGCAAGAGGTTAATTAAGTTCCCAGCAATATAGTTTCTTTCGCGAGTTTGGGATTGATGTTGAGTCGTGAGAATTTGAGTAAGATATTGTTCAACGGCTTCAGTAGAACCCAATATTTCTGTTAAGCGATCGCCTATAGCTTGTAAAATTAGCCGAACTTGAGTGTCTCGAATATAATCTTTTGTTTGGGCTTTGACTAAAGCATGGGTTTTGAAATAAGTCAGATCTTGACGAACAATTTCTTCACAAATTTGATCGATCAAGTTATCTGTCGTATATTCCATCACTACAGGCTGTTGGGTGAAGAAACTATCCTGCTTTTCTACTAAAGAACGACGTTGTAACGAAGCAAACGCCTGTAATAAATCTTTGGGGAAAACGGGAGCAATTAAGTCTTCTTGTAGCGCTTTAACCGTTAAAGGTTCTCGATTAATTGCCAACCAATACATGATATCCTTTTCTAAAGCAGTGAGGCGATTAAATTGACTTTCTAGTAAGTCTCGGATATCATCAAAAATAAAAGAACATTGTTGAAAAACTGCTAAAAAGTTAGACAAATTACTATCAAAAAAATCTCGAATGGCAGAGGCGACAATATTTAAGGCTAAGGGGTTTCCGGCATAGCGATCGCTAATAATTTGCCATTCTTTTGGTGTACCGACAAAGGAACCTTTTGTTTCAAAAATTGCCTTGCCATCATCTGAGGGTAAGCCGGTAATTTGTAAATAACGAACGGGTAAAGTTTCCCCTTCTAAAGCCGAAAGTCCTACCGGTTTTTCGCGGGAGGTTAGTATTAAACAGCTTTGATGACGAGTTTCACCCACTAACTTAAACAGTTGACCGTAGGCTTCAAACCCGACACGAAATCGTCCGGTGCGATCACTTCCTTGTAAAATAGATTCTACGTTATCTAAAATCAACAAACATCGACCTTTACGTAAATAGTCAATTACTTTACGAATTTGACCATCAATAGAAGCTGGTAAACAAGTTTCTTGTTGTTGACTGAGAAACTGAATAAAATCCCCTAAAATATCTTCTATCGCTGGAGCATTGCGAAGACTGCGCCAGATGACAAATTCAAACTGAGATGATAAATCTTGTGCTAGTTTTGCGCTGAGGGCTGTTTTACCAATTCCCCCCATCCCTAACAATGTTACCAGGCGACAATTATCTTGAATAATCCACTGTTTAAGAACTGCCTGTTCACGATTACGACCATAAAATATAGTAACATCGGGTGCTTCCCCCCAGTCTTGATGAACATTGGCTGCTGTCAATCGGTTAGAAGGTGATTGTTCCCTCTCCCCTCTTTCCTGTTCCCCGTTAAGCGTTAAGCGTTCCCTGTTTCCTTCTTGAGAATAACGTTCTAAAGCCGCCTTAAAGGTTTTCTTGGTAACTTTTTCCCCTAAACTTTGAGACAATAAATCCCACAGTTCCGCCCCAACAATGCGAACATGAGTATCTGAACAATAGCAGTCTTGGGCAATTTGTTCATATTTTTGACCCAACCAAGACCCGCGAAAAATCGCAGCTTGTAGCGTACTCAGATGTTTGTGAGTATAGGCTGCAACTAAATGATCTGCCAGTCCAACAGCAGCCTCAACATCAAGCTTGACAGACGGTTGACTGGTCATACATTTTTACCCCTGTTGCCATAAATGGATCACAAGCCTAACATATTCATACTTTTTCAAACATTCCCTAAAAATGTCAAGTAAATGTTAGAAGACTTCATCAAACTCATTCAGGAAGTGAGCTAAGGCAGGGCAATTGGAGTGTGTCTTGCGGATTGTTATCAGAAAACCCAGTTATAGCAGTGAGTGATACGGCTACCGCCGAGCTGCGCGAACGCTATCATTTCAAGGGGTGATTTCATCTGGGTTAATCAGTAATCTCTCAGTTAATTCTCATCTTGATCTTATTTTTGATTCAGAAAAATACTTATTTTTTTATTATTTTAATTCCCTACTTTTTGCAACTTTTTCATATTGTGTAAATCAAAAATTGCTCTTATCTTGAAGATATCAGCTTAAAGATAAAACGAGTTGGTTCAATCAAAAGCTTGAACTTAACTCCCTCAATCATCAACAGGAAAAAATCATGTCTACTATTAATATTGCATCGGGAGAAATCGTCAATGAAGCCATCATTTTAGACGAGTTTGGAGAGTCTTTAGAAGTTGAAGGTCAATTAATCACAGAGATGGAACCTGCCGTCACCACCCAGAATATCTTGAACCAAGTTGAGGTAGAATCTGAGGGTAAAATTCAAGCAGATAGCACTGCAATTCAAGTAGATGGTGTTGCAACAATTATCGAAAACGAAGGCTTAATTGATGGTGGGTTTAACGGTATTAATTTAGCCAATGGTGACATTGCTTCTGCTCAAATTACCAATGAAGGAATTATTACCAGTAGTAGCCGTGCCGTTAATATTGGTGGTGTGGGTGGTATTTTAGTTAACGAAGATGAAGGCTTAATTACAGGCAGCGCCGATCCGCGTAATGGTACAGTTTATGGGGATGTAACGGCTCAAAATATCTTCATTGAAAACCTTGATGATGCTGTCATTGATGTGGGTGAAGGCTTAAATGGTGATGCCATTTCCCTAGAATTAGGGGCAGAAGTGAATGGTTCAGTAATTAACGAAGGATTGGTACAGGGAAGTGGCTTACCGGGTGTTGCTAACCCTGACAACCAAGCCTCAGCAGTACGACTGTATTGGGTTCCCACCAGCGGTTCAGAGATATCAATTTTTAATGGTAACATTGAAAACTCTGGGACACTTGCTGCCGAAAACGGTCCAGCAGTAATTATTGAAGAGAATGTTGAGTTTAATGGTTCAATTTTCAACAGTGGTTTAATTGAAAGTACCAACCCCAGCAATGGTGAAGGAATTCTATTTGAAAATGGCAGTCAACTCCTGGGTGAAATAGTTAACGATGGCACGATTAACGGCGGATTAAATGGGGTAAATTTTGCCAATGGCGGTCAAGTCAATGGCGTGTTACGCAACCTTGAAGACGGCGTAATTACCAGTAGTAGTCGTGCCGTTAATATTGGGGGGGATACAGTCACTCTTATTAATGAAGGCTTAATTACGGGCAGCGCCGATCCTCGAAATGGTACAGTTTATGGGGATGTTACCGCTCAAAATCTCTTCATTGAAAACCTCGAAGATGGGGTAATTGATGTGGGGGAAGGCTTAAATGGTGATGCCATTTCCCTAGAATTAGGGGCAGAAGTGAATGGTTCAGTGATTAACGAAGGTTTGGTACAGGGACGCGGCTTACCGGGTGTTGCTAACCCCGATAACCAAGCCTCAGCAGTCCGATTATATTGGGTTCCTACTAGCGGTTCAGAGATATCAATTTTTAATGGTAATATTGAAAACTCTGGGACACTTGCTGCCGAAAACGGCCCAACGGTAATTATTGAAGAGAATGTTGAGTTTAATGGTTCGATTATTAACAGTGGTTTAATTGAAGGCGGCGATACTGAGAATGGACAACTGGCGATTGATCTCAGCGGTGTAGTTAATGGTGTAGAAGTAATTAACTCCGGAGACATTGAAGGAGATGTAATTCTCAGTGAAAATAGCGATCTTTTCGATAGTACAGGCGGAGAAGTGAACGGAACCGTATTTGGGGGAGGCGGTGACGATACCCTTATTGGGGGTAATGAAGACGATATCCTGCATGGCGGTGAGGGAGATGACTTACTCAATGGCGGTTTAGGCGATAACACCTTAGTGGGTGGTGCAGGTGCAGATCAATTTGTGTTAGCAGTTGGAGGCACTAATATGATTAATGACTTTGAGATCGGTATTGATACATTTGTTCTCGAAGGCTTCAGTTTTGAACAACTGGAATTGACCCAACGCAGCAACAATGTTCGGATTGAACTATTAGAAACTAACGAAGTTCTGGCTGTCGTTCAAAACATTACTGTTGAAGAGTTAAACGGTAGTTTCATCTAGTAATCGTTTGTTCAGGTATTCTCTGCGGACATCCTCTTACACCGGGGTAACTTCCTTCAGGTTGCCCCAACGAAAATTAGGACTCCCACAACAAATTCATCAATTATGAAGTGAGTTCAGAACGTTCAAGGACAGAACAGAATTGCTGACTTTGAAGTAGGGATTGATTCCTTCTTACTCAAAGGCTTGATCCTGGAGCAACTGGAATTGAGCCAACAGGGCAACGACGTTCGGATTGAATTCATCGAAACTAACGAAATTCTAGCCATTGTTCAGAACGTTCAGATAGAGGAATTGTCCGAAAGTTTTGTTTAGGGTTCAGTTCAATTGAATTCAATCAACTTGTCAAGCATCTTCTCAACCATCTTTAATATTGCACTGGAGAACAACGATCATGGCAACTTTCACTGTAACGGGTTCTGGGGATACCATTAATCCCAACGATGGGGTGACAACCCTGCGCGAAGCCATTAATTTCGCAGCAAACAACCCCGGACGAGATACCGTTCTCATCAATACTTCTGTCTTGCTCAACAATTCTTTGCCAACGTTGGGGATGGGGAACGATATTGATTTTATCGGTAACTTTGCCAATCGAGGCACTACCATCAATGGCAATAACAGTCAAATTTTCACGATTAATGGCGCAAATGTTAGCTTCACAAATCTGACAATTCGCAATGGCGTAGCCCTCGGCGGCAGTGGGACGCGCGGCGGGGGTGGCGGACTCGGTGCTGGTGGTGCGCTGTTTATCAATCGGGGTAATGTCCTTACGGATAATGTGACCTTCTCCAACAACTTCGCCTTGGGCGGTAACGGTAGCAACGGACGCGGTGACGGCAATCGAGGCGGTAACGACTCCGGTAGCGGTCAAACCGGATTTGATGGCGGTAGTGGTGGCAACTTCAACAACCTCAGCGATGAGGCACTGAATGCACTGGGTTTGGGGAACGGCGGGGGAGATGGCGGTGCTGGCGGTGCTGGCGGTCGCGTCCTCTCCAATGCGAGTGGTGAATTTGGTCGCCCGGGTAGCTTTGGGATAAACGGCAGCTTCGGTTCTGGCGGCGGTTCCGGTGGCGGTGGCGGCGGTGGCGCTGGCGGGGCTGGCGATTTCCGCGATGGTGCGGGTGGCGGTCGCGGTGGCGGCGGTGGTACTGGCGGTTTCGGTGCGGGCGGCGGCGGCGGTGGCGGCGGTGGTGGCGGCGGCGGCAACGTCCTCGGCTTCGACAGCGATGGCGGTCGTGGCGGTGCTGCAGGTTCTGGCGGTGCTGCGGGTCAATTTGGCGGCAGCAGTTTCGGAGGATTTGGCGGCGGAAACGGTCGTTCTACTTCTGATGGCGACAGTCCCGGTCGCGGTGGTGTCGGCGGCGATGGCGGCGGCGGCGCGGGTTTGGGGGGTGCGATTTTCGTCAACTCTGGGGCAAACCTAGCGTTGATTGATACCAGCTTTACCAACAACACTGCCAATGGCGGGAGTAATGGCGACGGCGATGCGGGTAGCGGTCAGGGACGCGGCGGTGCGATTTTCGTTCGCGATGGCGGTTCTGCGGCAGCAACGGGTTCGAGTTTTTTTAGTAATCGCGCTTCTACTGCCGATCCAAATACTTTGGGTACGATTGGCACGCTAACGATTCCCACCGTCAATATCTTCCAGAGTTTCAATGCCAGCGAACCGAATGGAAACGGTCGTTTTGCGGTACTGCTCTCCAATTCCTTCCAGGTGGATTTGGTTGTAAATTACAGCATTGGGGGGACGGCAACGGCAGGCACGGACTATAACACCTTATCGGGTAGCGTTGTCATTCCCGCAGGCAATACAAGTGCCAATATCGACGTGGGGGTAAGAGATGACCTGGTTTTTGATCCGAATGAAACGGTTAATATTACCCTACAAGCAGGGCGTAATTATAACTTGGGGACGGCGAGAACATCTAGTTTAACCATTGTTGATAACGAACCTTTAGTCAGTATTGCCCCTGGAAATACGCCCGCAGAGCAAGGGGAAGTACCGGGAACGTTTACCGTTAGTCTTGATCGCGCGGCTCCAACTGATGGTTTAGTAGTAGACTACGCAGTAGGGGGTACGGCGACTCCTGATGACGATTATGAAGCGCTAGCCGGAACAGTCTTCATTCCCGAAGAACAACGCAGCGCAACAATTCAGGTCAATACATTTGAAGACCCCTTCATCGACCCCGATGAAACGGTAACGGTGACTCTGCAACGCCCCAACCGAGTTAACGACCCCAATCGGGTAGACTACGGTATTGGCAATGGTACGGCATCGTTAACCATTACTGATAACGATCGCGTTCCCGAAATTAGTATAGCGGCTGTTGATGCTGAAGTGACTGAAGATGGATTCGGACGCTTCCAACTGACCCTCAGCGAACCCGCACCCATCGATGGACTGACGGTTAACTATCAAATCCAAGGAACGGCAACCAATGGTACGGACTACCAAACTTTAACAGGTAGCGTCTTTGTCCGTCCCGGCAATACTAGCGCGGGAATTGGGGTGAGTGCCATTGACGATTTCCTGGCAGAAGGGGATGAAACTGTTGAATTAACGCTGCTAGCGGGGACAAATTACACCCTCGGTTCTAGCAATAGCGCTTCTCTGGCGATTACTGATAACGATGCTGCTGGGTTGAGGATTTCCCCGTTGAGTGGAACCACCAACGAAACTGGGGGAACGGCTAGTTTTGAAGTGGCACTCACCAGCGAACCCCAAGCGCCGATTACGGTCAATCTTGAGAGTTCGGATATTGGGGAAGGGACACTATCAACCCCATCCTTAATCTTCACGCCAGAAAACTGGAATGTCGCGCCAACTTTTACAGTGACGGGAGTAGATGACGCGGAAGCCGATGGAAATCAATCTTACACGATTCAAACAACAATTGATGGCAACAGCGATGATGCCAATTATCTCAATTTAGATCCGGTTGAGATTGCATTAATTAATGCAGACAACGACAGTCCCAATATTTTAATAACCCAGAGTGGGGAAAATACCTCAGTTGCCGAAGGCGGCGCAACGGATAGCTATACAGTTACCCTCACGAGTACGCCAACCCGCGATGTCACCGTGACGCTGACTCCCACCGAACAAATCGATTTGGGTGCAGGTGCGGGAACTCCAGTCAACTTAACCTTCACGCCGGATAATGCTAATACGCCCCAAACGGTAGATGTAGCAGCAGTTGATGATGATGTTGTGGAAGGGTTGCATTCGGGTTTCATTACCCATACTCTCAGTAGCGACGATACCGATTATGGGAGTGTTGCCGTGGCGGATGTGGCGGTGAATATTACCGATAACGATTTACCCACCGTGACGGTAGTTTCCGGTGGCAATGCCAGCGAACAAAGTGCGATTCCCGGTGTATTCAGCTTCAGTTTGAGTGACGCAGCACCGCAAGGCGGATTGACTGTCAATTATACCGTCAGTGGCTTGGCGCAATCCGGTGCTGATTTCTCGCCGTTGTCGGGGAGTTTAGTTATTCCCGAAGGGGAATTTGGGGCAAATTTGTTTGTCAATCCGATTAACGATTTAATTGATGAAAATCCGCCGGAAGCACTAACTTTGACGCTGAGTGATGGAACAACCTATCAAGTCGGTGCAGAAGATGCAGCAACCATTACGATTAGCGATGACGATATTGCCGGGGTGCGAATTCTGGAAACGGGGAATCGGACTAATATTGCCGAAGGTGGCGCGACGGATATTTATCGAGTCAGTCTGACAAGCGAACCGATTGGCGATGTGACGGTTAACTTTGTCACCGATAACCAACTCGAACCGATTACTCCAATTACTTTCACTCCCGAAAATTGGAATGTCGCGCAAGAAGTTACGGTTGTTGCCACCGATGATGGAATTCAGGAAGAATTGCATAGGGGAACGATTCGCCATGATGTAACCAGTTCCGACTCTAATTATCAGGGCATTTCTGTGCGAGATATCACGGCAAATATCCGCGATCGCGTTTTTGACCCAATTACTACTTCCCAAGGCTTGGGGACGATTCTAGACCGCTTGCAGGACATTTTAGAACAGGAGTTGCACGGGATTGATTTGCCGATTCTGGGCGAGGTGGGAGATTTTGCCCCAGCTTTCATCGAACAGTTCCGCAACAGTGTGGTGAATCAAGTGCGAACGGCGCGGGATTTAACTCAAGGTGCGTTAGAAGGGATTTTGGAACGGGCAATTTCTCCCTTCTTCCCCAACGTCGAAGTATCCAGCAATTCCAACATCGACGAAACCACGTTCCAAATTACGCTGGGCAACGTTTTTCAATTAAATAATGTGGGATTGGAAGAAACGTTAGGATTGCCTGCGTTGGGCATTAATCTGGACGGACAAGGTGCGGTTAATTTCAACTACGATTTGAATTTAGGATTTGGCATTAATCGCGATTTGGGTTTCTTCGTCAATCCCGACAATACGGGTATTTCATCTCGCGTCGATCTGAATTTAGCGAATAATTTCAATGCCAATGGCGGGTTGGGATTCTTGCCCTTCAACTTTACCAATGATGTCAGCAATCCTACCGATTTAATCCTGGATTTCGGCTTGACATTGAATGATTTAGATAATCTCGGCGGTGCGAATGATGGCGCTCGCTTGACCCTCAACGAACTATTAGGCAATTTCACCTTTAACAACCTTTTCGATGCCAACGCCACCGCCACCGCCAATTTAGGCTTAACTGGCGTGACAAATTTCCTGGGCAACCCTGCCCTTCCCGGTTTGCGCTTCGACCTGGATGCAGATTGGAATGCACCGCTGACTTATGCAGGCGGACAACTCACTTCCGCGTCGGTTCCCACAGTGAATCTCAACGACACGGGACTGGATTTAGGCGGTTTCGTCAGCGATTTTGCCGTTCCTATTTTGCAACAAATCAACCCGATTATTGAACCCTTCCGCCCGGTTATTCAACTCCTGAATACAGACACGCGCCTGTTTTACGCCATTTCCGATCGTCTGGGGCAACAGTTTGATGTGAATGGTAATGGTGAAGTGTCGTTACTGGAACTGGCCGTTCGACTCAGCGGACAGGGAGAAATTGCCCTGGGTTTCTTCGATGCGGTGGTTGCCCTCGACGAACTGACGCAACTCTCAACTCAGCTAACTCCAGGCGAAAGCTTATTTATCGATCGCGGTTCCTATCGTTTAGATGGCTTCAATGGGACCGATCCTAACGATAGTTTCCTCAACGCAGCCCTCACCTTAACCGATAACGCGGGGCAACCTAACCCAGACTTATTAACCGTCGCCAGTCGCGCCTTCCTCAATGCCTTCTCTGCCCTGGACGGACTCGATCTGCCGATTCTCACCAATCCCCAAACCACCGCAGAGTTAATTCTCGGTCGTCCCGATATCGCCCTGCTAACCTACGATGTCCCCGAACTGGAATTGGAATTGGAATTAGACCAAACCTTCCCCATTGCCACCTTCTTTGGGGCAGTTTCCATCGAAGGGTTGCTGCAAGGGGGTTTCAGCGCAGCGTTGGATATTGACTTCGGTTTCGATACCCTCGGACTGTCCCGGTGGCGAGATACGGGATTTGCTGAAAACCAGGCATTCCAGGTGTTAGATGGCTTTTTTGTCAGCGATCGCGATAATCCCGACGGAACGGGGGAAGATGTCCCCGAACTCGTCCTCAATGCCACGATTACCGCTGGTTTGGGTGTGGATTTAGCCCGTGTCGTTTCCGGGTTCCTGACGGGCGGAATTGAAGGGATTGCCAATATCGATTTGGTGGATGGTGGGGAAGGGGAAGGAACCGACGATGGACGCATTCGCGTTTCCGAAATTATCCCTCGCTTGCCTCGACCTTGGGAACTCTTTGATGTTGATGGCACGATTAACGCCTTCCTGGGGGCAAACGTGCGGGTATTCGGTCAAACAGTGTACGAACCTCGCTTTGCGACGTTTGAACTGGCGCGGTTTACCCTCGGCAGTACCAACAGTTTCCAGGGTGTGGGTAGCGACCCGTATTTAGCTGGGTCAACGGTATTTTTTGATGCCAATTTCAACAACATCCAAGACTCCGACGAACCGTTCAGCGTTACCAATGCCGATGGGACATTTACTCTCGATGTCTCCGTTCCCCTCTTTGACGCTGACGGCAATGGCGTTATTGATGGCAACGAAGGACAATTAGTCTTTATCGATGGCGTAGATTCTTCGACTTTTGTTGATCGCGTTACTCCCTTGCGTTCCGTTCTTGATGCTACCGTTGTCACTCCCCTCACCACCTTAATCGCCGAATTGGTGGCGGATGGTGCGACGGTTGCCAATGCAGAAACCCAGGTAGGTCAAGCCTTTGGTTTGCCCGATGCGATCAATTTGAACGCCTTCGATCCCTTAAGCGCGATCGCGGATAACAATCCCGAAGGGTTAGAAGTCTTTGTCCGTCAAGCACAAGTCGAAAATCTCATCGTTCAATTGTCTCAGTTTATTAGCGGCGCAACGGGTATTTCTATCCAGGAAGCGGCAAATCAAACCATCGATGCGATCGCCGATTCTCTAACGACAGGCACGAATTTCAGCGATCCAGCCCAATTAAACTCTCTGTTAACGACTGTAGGAGTCAACCCCGCGATCGCCCCCATCATCGGGGAACTGAACCAGCGCATCGACGACATCGCCAACGATACCACTTTATCTCTAAACGATCGGGCGATCGAAATTGCCAAAGTGCAACAAGTCGCCCAAGGTGAAGTTGCCCTCGACTTGCAAGCTGTGGGATCGGGAACACAAACGGTGGAGGATGCGATCGCCGAAAACACCGGAGATGCCCTCAGCCAGCAAATTACCACCGCCGAAGTCGCCAATCCGATCGATCAACCCAATCTCGACAATACCGTCCCCTCGGCGCAGCCAGACACCGCTACGACAACGGCAGGTTTCCCGGTGGCGATCGATGTCCTCGCCAACGATGAAGATGCCGACGGCGATACGTTAGAAGTGAGCTTCCTCTTCCCCGCCGAAAATGGAGAAGTTACCCCGAACGACGATGGAACTGTAACTTATACCCCCAACGCCGATTTTGTGGGGACAGATGCTTTTGCCTACCTGATTAGCGATGGCGAAGCGGTTGCCCCTGGCGAAGTCACCATCACCATCGATGCTGCCATTCCCCCCAATTTAATATCGGGAACCCCCGAACGAGATACTCTCTCCGGAACCCGTGAAAACGATCAAATTATCGGTTTCCAAAGTGCCGATATTTTAACAGGAGGTGGCGGCAATGATGATTTTGTCTACACCAGTTTAATGGATGCGGGCGATCGCATCACCGATTTTGAAGTGGGGCGCGATCGCCTTGTCCTCACAGAGTTGTTGGATAGTATCGGCTATCAAGGCACGGATGCCATTCTTGATAAATACGTCGCCCTCACCTCTGCTGGTTCGGGAACAAGGGTCGAAATCGATGCCGATGGACCTCTAGGCAATGGCGAATTCCGCCCTTTAATTCTCGTCGAAAATGTTACCGTTGCTGCCTTAGATAATGCCAACAACTTCGTTTTTTAGTTGGCTAGTTGGGTTAGCGAAAGACAATAAGAAAAATCACAAACAAAGGAGAAATATCATGACCAGTAACTTACCAAAACTCAGCGCGATCGCAGCCACCATCGCCCTCAGTCTAGGGACAATCACACCTGCACAATCCGCCACCTTGACCTACAACCTGTCAGGCACAACAGATTCCGGTCCCTTAGTCGGCGAAACCTACTCCGGTTCTTTGAGCTTTGATGATGCCAATATCACTGGAAGTGGCAGCGAATTTCTAGCCGTTAGCGCTTTCAACCTCAACTTTCTCAATCCAATTTTTAGGAATGCAACACCTGTTTCTACACCGGAAGTTGCCTTTTTAAATGGCAACTTTCTAGGGTTAAGTTTTTCCACAGATACCTACTCTTTTATCCCTGGTTTCTTTGACATTGGCGAAGCATCTTTTGCCTACGCCGTTAACCAACAAGATGGTGCAGGAGGTATCAGTTATAGCTTACAAACCGACTCTGTTTCAGTTCCAGAATCGACTTCAACACTAGTTTTTCTGCTGTTTGGAGTAGGGATATTTTGGACAAAGGGCAAGTGCAAATTATTTTAAGAACTCTAGCAGAACTGGACTTTGTACAAACTTGCCCGAACTGCTTTACCTGGCACTGCAAACTCCCTTGATATTTTCGATAAACCTCGATTCAATTTTTAACCTCGTTTGCAAAAGTCGTCATTCCTGTATCGGCAGGAATCCATCACTCTCACTTCACCCACTCAGAGTAATTCTTTTCTAGAGAACACCTGAATTTTAACTCGCAATCTCTTAACTAATTACCAAAAGAACTACAAGGAGAAGAACAATGGCAATTTTCACCGTAACAACCTTCAACGACGAGAACGACGGCGGTTTTGGTGGCACAGGACTCTCACTGCGAGAAGCGATTACTCTGGCTAATACTAACACCGACAGCGAAAATACGATTAATCTCTTGCCCAGTATTCACATCCTCAGCTTAGCTGGAGCGGATGAAGACAGTGCAGCTACTGGAGATTTAGACATTCTTGGAGAGGGAAAAGTATTAAACCTTATCGGTGCGGGCGCAAGCCAAACGGTTATTGATGCCGCAGGAATTGATCGCGTGTTCGATGTGCGAACAGGGGCAAGCCTGAATCTCTCGGGTGTAACGGTGACGGGCGGGCAAACGTTACTGGGTGGGGGTATCCTTGTGAATGGACGTGGGAATCTGACTCTGGAGAATAGTACGGTTTCAGATAACTTTAGCAGCAACATTGCCGGTGGGATTTTTAACAATGGAACTGTAACCCTCACCAACAGCATTGTGACGCGCAATTCAACCAATTCTATTGCAGGCGGTATTTTCAATAGTATCAGTGGTATCGCCATTATCACAGATAGCATTATCTCTCACAATTCAGGCACCATTGGTGGGGGCATCACTAATAATAATCGTTTCTCAGAAGGGACAACGAGCATCAGCAACAGTACCATTTCGAGTAATACGGCAACCACAGGTGGCGGCGGGGGTATTAGTAATACCGTTGGAAATCTAACCATTACTGACAGTATCATCTCCAATAATGTCGCTGGTGAGAGTGGAGGTGGCATTCGCAACAGTAGTACGCTCACTATCAGTAATAGCAGGATTTCTGGGAACTCATCCAGCCAGAACGGAGGAGGGGTCGCCGCCCTGGATATCACAACAATTACCGACAGTGAAATCTCTGATAATGTTACCGGTTCAGCAGGAGGAGGGATATTTAACACGGTTACCCTCAATATCAACGGCAGCAACATTACCAACAACTCCGTCAGCGGTACTTTTCCAAATAACGGCGGCGGTGGTATTTATAATCTTGGTACTGCTCGTATCAACGACAGTAAGATTTCAGATAATTCTGCGGCAGAAAATGGTGGGGGCATTCACAATTTCAACACACTGAACGTCAACAACACCAGTATTCTCAGTAACTTTGCGGCAGAGGATGGGGGGGGCATATTCGGTCGAGTCGGCACGCTAAATTTAGAGAATAGCACCCTCTTCGGCAATCGTGCAGGACAGGATGGTGGAGGTCTAAGCGTTCCCTTTGCGACGCTTAACAACAGCACGATTTCGGGTAATTCTGCTGGAACAGAGGGAGGGGGGATTCTTGTCAATGCTACCTTCACCATTAGCAACAGTACAATTTCCGGTAATTCTGCTGTAACAGGAGGAGGCTTGAGTAACAGTGGCCTGGTTACCCTCAGCAATAGTATTATTGCCAACAGTCGAGGCGGAGATATTGCCAGCACTGAATCTTCAAATATTGTTACGAATGGAGTCAACCTGGTAGAAGATGGAAGTTTAACGGGAGAGAATATTCTCAACGTTGACCCTCGGCTTGGCCCCCTAGCGAATAACGGTGGTGACACACAAACCCATGCTCTGTTGTTCGATAGTCCCGCCATCAACGCTTCCAGCAGCGGATTAACGACTGACCAACGGGGAACAGCTCGTCCTCAAGGCAGTGATTTTGACCTGGGAGCCTTTGAATTCAACTCGTTTCGCAATCTCACCGTCAGCACCTTAGCGGATGAATTTGACAGTAACCTGTCGGCAGGGGAGGTGTCTCTGCGAGAAGCATTGTTCTTCACTCCCAACGGCGAAACCATTACCTTTGCCTCGAACTTGCAGGGCACGATTAACCTGACCCAGGGACAACTGACAATCAACCGTTCTGTTACGATTGACGGCACAGGGGCAGATCGCCTGACTATCAATGCCAACGGCAATTCTCGCTTGTTCAATGTGGATGACAACAGTTCTACAGAATTAGAAGTGACGATTGCAGGATTGACAGTTACAGGCGGGAATGTGACAGGACTGGGGGGTGGCATTCTCAACCGGGAGAACCTCACTATTCGCAACAGCCACATTACCGAGAATTCAGCAACGGGTTCGGCTCCCAATACGGGCGAAGGGGGCGCTATCAACAACGATGGTGGAACATTAACCCTTGTCGCCAGCACCGTTAGTAACAACACAGCTACTCGCTTCAGCGGCGGAATTGACAATGATCGCGGATCACTGAATGTTACTAACAGTACCATTAGTGGCAACAGTGCAGCAACCTTCGGCGGAATTGCTACTTATCAAGGCACAGCAAATATTAGTAATAGCACGATTACTAACAATAACGGCACGGGTTTAGCCAATCTTTCCGGTAGTAACACAACCCTCACAAGCAGTATTGTGGCTGGAAATATTAACAACAACGATGTGAGTGGTGTGTTGATCAGCAACGGCAATAATCTCATCGGCAATGGTTCAGGCACGGGCTTAAGCAACGGCGTGAATCAGGATTTAGTCGGGACGGCTGCAAGTCCTCTCGATCCGTTGCTAGAAAGCTTGCAAAACAACGGCGGCTCTACTCCAACCCATGACTTGTTAACGGGCAGCCCAGCAATTGATGCCGGCAGTAACCCACTAGGACTAACCACCGACCAACGGGGATTAGACCGGGAAAACAGCCAGATTGACATTGGTTCAGTAGAGTTTGAACCCCCTTCCACTATTCCTTCTCCTGGAGATGACTTGCTGAGCGGAACTCCCAATGCTGAGGAAATTCGGGCACTCGCTGGGAACGACACCGTGAACGCTGCAGGGGGTAACGATACTCTGTTTGGAGATGGGGGTAACGATATTTTAATCGGCGGTTTAGGCACTGACACCCTCAAAGGCGGAGACGGTCAGGATACTTTAACGGGAGTTGACCCACTTGGTAATCAACCCGGCCGAGGCGAACGCGATAGCTTGTACGGCCAGGGTGGGAACGATTTATTTATTCTGGGCAATGAAAACAGCAGGTTCTACGTTGGCACGGGCAACACTGACCGAGCTTTTATCCGGGACTTTGTCCGAGGTGTTGACCAAATTCAATTGGGAGGCACTGCCGCAGAGTACCAACTCACGGTCACGAACGGCAGCACCAATCTTTTCTTTGCTCCAGCCGGAGGAGTGGCTGATTTAATTGGTATTGTCAGAAACACAACCGGACTGAGCTTAGCAGATACTGCCACTTTCCGTTTCGTCTAGCAACCGTTATGCAGGCATTCTCTGCGGATATCCTCAGTTTTGATTATGCTTTCCAAATGCCTGCATGAACCGTAAAGCCTAAATTTTCTAAGTGAGATTTAGACTCATTCAACGTCTTTTGTACCGTTTCTAGGATCAGTTGTCTTTCCTCAAGGGGGCAACTGGTGGTCATTTCAGAAACCAGTTCTTTTTGCTGTGTTACTGATCCTTGAACCTGTTGACTCAGAACAATATAAGCTGAAATTAGAGCCGCGCCCCGTTCATCACGAGGGCCAATTACCCAATGAACATCAACATGAGTTTCACAAATATTTTTAGACCGGAGAAATGCTAGATATCCTTCTGTCTCCTCAAATTCCAGATAAGCCATGATTGCGATAATTAACCCAGGAACCGAATCCCGAATCATATCATAATCCATTTCGCATTTGTTAATACAAGCAACATCTCCAGGGTTCTATTCATGAAACCTGAGATCTCCTATTCTACAGTCTTGGGCAAAACTATTGCGATGGTAAAACTATTGCGATCAAGTGGGGAAATCGACCAACAGTCGGTATAATCTAAGAGCAGATCTACTCATCTGTATTTGATCAGGGCTATGAATGAAGGAGAGTTACTCAAGGGACGTTACAGAATTATCCAAGACCTGAAGCGGGGGGCATTTGGGAGAACCTATTTAGCTCAAGATCAACAGGGTTTAACAGATACTTTATGTGTTGTTAAAGAATTTAAACCTAGCACCACAACCTCTTCTATTTTAGAAGAAGCGCGGCGACGGTTTGAATTAGAAGCCCTCACCCTAGAAAAATTAGGGGATTTTGATCAAATTCCCAGCTTATTAGATCACTTTGAAGATCATGAAGAATTTTATCTGGTTCAAGAATTTATTGAAGGGCAAGACTTAAGTTATGAAATTAGTCCGGGACAGCAATTAACAGAAGCAAAAGTTGTTAGTTTTTTATATGAAACTTTAAAAATTTTAGCTTATATTCATCAACAAAATGTGATTCATCGTGATATCAAACCCTCTAATTTACTCCGACGCAAATCCGATCATAAAATTGTGATTCTTGATTTCGGTGCAGTCAAAGAAATCGAAACGTTAGTCTTATCAGAAAGTGGGCAGCCCAGTGGTTCAGTAGTGGGAACACCTGGATATATGCCGATTGAACATCTCAGCGGTCGTCCCCGAACCAATAGCGATCTCTATGCCTTAGGCATGACCGCCATTGAAGCATTAACCGGAATTCATCCTTTAAAGTTACCCCGAGATGCTCACAATGATCATGTGGTTTGGCAAGATTTGGTTTCAGTCAGTGAGGAATTAAAACACATTTTAGATCAAATGGTGCGGCTGAATTTTAGAGAGCGTTATCAAACGGCTGCAGAAGTTCTAGAAGACTTACAAGGTTTACACTATGAATTTCGCAATATTTATCGGATTGGTTCAGTTTTAAATCAACGTTACCAAATTCTGAGTTTACTGGGAGATGGACAGTATGGGAATACTTATTTAGCAGCCGATCAAAACCGTAATGGCAGCCGCTGTATCCTGAAAGAAATTTCCCTACAAACGGATCATCCTCAGGTGCGATCAGAAGCTAAAAACCTATTTGAAGCAGAAGCCCAACTCCTCTATAACCTAGGAAATCATGAACAAATCCCGATATTATTAGATGATTTTCAGGAGAATCAGAAATTTTATTTAGTCAGTGAATATATTGATGGTAATCCCCTCAGTTATGAACTCAATTCCGGATCTCAATGGTCTGAAGCCGAGGCAATCACCTTTTTAAAAGATGTTTTACAAATCTTGGATTTTGTTCACCAACAAGCCATTCATTTTGATATCAAACCCTCCAACTTAATCCGACGTGCCTCTGATGGCAAAATCGTCTTAGTGGATTTTGGCTCGGTCAAGCAAATTGCCACGTTAGTACTCAATTACCAAGGACAATTAAGTATTACGGGTGTGGTGGGAACGCCGGGATATATGCCAGAGGAACAAAAAGCGGGCAAAGCGCGCCCCAACGCCGATCTCTATGCCCTCGGCATCACCACCATTCAAGGGTTAACAGGGAAATCACCGACGCAACTGACCTCTGATCCCAATACTGGTGAAATCAATAGGAAGCAATTTAGGGGTGTTAGTCCTCAGTTGGCCGCGATTTTGAATCGGATGACCCATTCCTACGTTCGTGCCCGTTATGAGTCCGCCCAGCAGGTTTTGGAGGATTTACACCAGCTCGATGCCATCCCAGAAGAAGCAGGAGAACAAGAGACAGACCCGCAGACGGAGAGCGAAACAGCAACTCCCCCAACTTTAGCCGTAACGGTGACTGAACCCCAACCCGAACCCGTTCTCCTGGAGGCTCCCCAAACGGCGACGGTTCAACCGATAAAGCGCCCTAGTTCACCCCCTGCTGCCTCTCAAACCCAGCGCCGTCGTTCTCTCTGGAGTTGGCTGCCTGTGGTCATGGTTGGGGGTGTTGTAGCACTATTTCTGTGGCCTTGGGCACAAGGAAAATATTACACCTATCGATGTAATCAATTTCTGGATGCAGAACAACCCGAAGCCGCCTTAAGCCCCTGCGAACGTGGGATTTCAGCTCAACCCAATTCCCCAGAAGGGCTGAAAAACTTAGGCGATGCGTTTTACAGTTTGGAACGTTACGAAGCCGCTCGCGTCAGTTATGAAAACGCGACTCAAAAGCAGTCCGATTATGCCCCGGCTTGGAAGGGATTGGGTCAAACCTTCTATCAGTTAAAACGGTATGATCAAGCTCTGGAAGCTTATGACACCGCCCTAAAAATTGCTCCAAAGGATGCTCAGGGCATGAAAGGACGCGGGTTAGCGTTTTTGGGGTTACAAGACTATCAACAAGCGCTAGCGGCGTTTGAAGCGGCAATTCTAGCCGACCCCAACGATGCCGAAGCCTGGGAAGATAAAGGACTGGTTTTAGAGTATTTACAGCAATCTCGTGCCTCCCGTCGGGCTTATGAAGAAGGAATTGCTTTATTAGAAAAGCAGCTTCAAAATCAACCGGATGATTTTGTGGCGGCGGTGGATTTGGGTCGGATGTTAGGCAAATTGCAACGTCATTCCGAAGCCTTAGCCGCTTATAATCAAGCCATTGAGATCAATCCCAAGTTCTATCGGGCTTGGATTGGTAAAGGCAATACTTTGTTTTTTTTACAACAATACGAGGAAGCGTTGCAAGCTTATAATCAAGCCACTGAAATTCGACCCAAGTATTATTTAGTCTGGCATAATCGAGGCTCAATGTTAATGGATGGATTGCAACGCTATCAAGAGGCGATTGCCTCCTATCAGAAAGCTTTAGAACTTAATCCTGAATTTGCTCCCGCTTGGCGAGATCAGGGTCAAGCTTATTTACAATTGGAACAATATAAAGATGCTCTCCAAGCTTTTGATCAAGCTTTAAAACTTAATCCCAACGAAAGTCAATCTTGGGTGAATCGAGGGATTGCGCTGACTGAACTGCAACGAGATTCTGAAGCGATCGCAGCCTATCAAAAAGCTATTGATCTTAATCCCAAAGATCCCCTGGCTTGGGCTAACTTCGCATGGGCATTAGAAGAATTGGGACGCTACAACGAAGCGATCAAGGCTTATGATCAAGCGATTCAACTGAAGCCAGATTTTACCTCTGCTATTGAATCTCGTCAAAAGTTGATTCAACAGTTTGGCCGATATTAATTCCAGCCTTCAGGTAACAACACTTGATCGATGAACACAATCACACCATTGCGGGTTCCCTGAGAAGATTGGATCACACTGCGATCATTCAATGTCAGTTGATCTTCAGTGTCGTTCAGTTCAATTTTCAAAGAATTCCCCTCGCGGGTTTTGAGGCTTCCCTGTTCAATGTCTTCAACGGTGACCTGACCTGGAACAACGTGATAATTTAACAGCTGTAAGAGCTTGTCTTGATTTTCTGGCTGCAACAACGCTTCTTTTACAGAGGCGGGTAATGCAGCAAAAGCTTCATCGGTAGGAACAAACACCGTAAAGGTTTGATTCGGATTACGAAACGTTTCTATTAAACCGGCTGTTTGAGCTGCTTCTGCAAAGGTTTGATAAGGTTGATAGTATTTGATGGCTGCATCTAACTCCCCACCAATTGTACCATCTGCACTGCGGCTGGTCTGGCTACCAGAGGGATTAAAGATACTCGAAGCATATCGATACTGAGCGATCGCGGGAATACTCACGACAAGACTCGCAGTCAGTAAAACACCCGTTAAAGCATTCGTCCAATGAGAACGGGATGAAAGATTCATAGTGATTAAACACCCTATATATGAAATTTTCAGTTCGATTCTGACACAATCCTTTGTAAAGTACCTAAGGTATAAAACCCCTCAAGTGCTTAACACTACCTGTGTTAAAGCCATTCGCTGTTTGTCCATGTCTGGGTTTAACCTAAAAGTAGATCCACTGATTCAGAAGACTCCCGGAAATAAACTGACGAATGAATCAGTGGATTTTAGCAATCATTAACAAGATTTTAGGGAATAATACAGGCAGAATAGACTGACGATCTAATCAGAGATTGCCAGAATTGAAAAGACAGTCAATCTTCAATTTTTAAAGGAGTCTAAAGAGAAAAAAGTTTAATTCAAATCCATAGGAAAATACTATTTTAATTCAATTCAAGCCCACAATGCATCAGGGAATCAATGCATCATCAACCTCAAGATCGAGTCAATGTAATCACTCGTCAAATTGATTTATATTACTCGGCTGCACCACCCGGAAAAAGCAGGTCTAAACTTTACATTGCTTATTCGTTATTGCCCTCCTCGTTGCCCTTGGCTTACTGTCTGGTTCCGACTTTAGCCCAGGCTCAACCCATTGTTCCAGCGCCGGATACTAATACGCTGGTTAATCAGCAAGGAAACACCATTCAAATTCAAGGGGGCAGACGAGTTGGGGGTAATTTATTTCATAGTTTTCGTCAATTTGGTCTCGATGCAGGGCAAACTGCTCACTTTGTTTCTACTGAAACCATTCGGAATATTTTAGCCCGGGTTGTTAGTGGAGAACCTTCCATTATTAATGGAATCATTAAAGTCACAGGTGGAGCCTCTAATTTATATTTAATTAATCCTTCGGGCATCGTTTTTGGGGCAGGTGCAAAACTTGATATTCCTGCTTCTTTTTTAGCAACAACCGCGAGTCAAATTGAGTTTAATGGCAACTGGTTTACTGCGACTGGCGCGAATAATTATGAACAATTAGTCGGAAACCCTACTGCATTTGCTTTTCCCAAATCTGAAGCGGGAATCATTATTAATGAAGGACATTTAGCAGTTCCAGCGGGTGAAAGTTTAACCTTATTAGCAGGAACAGTCATTAGTATAGGCACTTTAGAAGCGCCTGGCGGTCAAATTAACTTAGTGGCAGTACCCGATGAACAGGTGGTGCGACTGACTCAAAATGGTCATTTACTCAGCTTAGAAATTGCCAATTCTCAATGGAATCAAACGACAAAAAATGGGACTTCTACTCAAATTGCCCCCCTTTCATTTCCCAAAATGCTAACAGGTGGAAATCGAAATCATGCTCAAGGGGTTACCATTAACGATCAGGGTCAAATCGTCCTTTCTGGTTCTCATCAAACGATTCAAGCCACACGAGGAAGCGTGATTGTTTCAGGAGAGATTAATACTGCCGCTGCAGCCGACATGAGTCACTCTAATTCCCCCCAATTACAACCCGGTGGATCGGTTGAAATTTTAGGTGATCGCATTGTATTAAATAGTGCTAAAATTCAGGCTAATCATCCCCTGAACAACGAAATTATTGAACAGCAAAAAGATCCCCAATTGGCGATGGGTAAAGTGAAATTAACCGCTTGGTCTAATTCGGTAGAAATCAGTCAAGATTCAATAATTTTAGCGGAAGAAATCTCTATCAATCATCAGCCTGTTCAATCTTCTGTATCCTCTCATCCTGTTACAGAGATGAATACTGCTCCGGAAGAAATCTCTCCTGAACCAGATTATAATACCATTGAATATCGATTGGCGAATCTTAAACTCAATCGTTTTCAAACAACCGCTCATCAAAATATACCCAATTTTGAGACTGTTTCCGATTCCCAATTCTTGGCAAAACAGCATCTCAATCCTGCTCAAATTAATCAAATCATTCAAGAAGTAGAACAGGTCAGAAGCGATCAATTGATTTCCTCTACAAATGTTAACCTTGCTCCTTCTATTTCTTTGTCTTCTCTACAAACAAGCCTCAATCAAACGGCTCAATCAATAGGAAAAAATCCAGGGATTGTCTATGTTATTTCCCGCGATCAACAATTAGAGTTAATCTTAATCACAGCTCAGCGTCCGCCCCAATATTATCGGATTCCGGCTGCCGATAAAACAGCATTTAATCAACAAATTCGTCATCTCATTGCTGGGGTGAGTCGCCCCCCTGATGCCGAGCATTCGGATCAATATTTAGCGCCTGCACAACAGCTTTATGAATGGATGATTGCCCCTTTAGAAACAGAACTAAAACAACAAGGAATTGATACCCTAATTTTTTCCCTAGATCCAGGAATTCGTAATTTCCCAATTGCCACGCTTCATGATGGAGAATCTTTTCTTGTTCAAAAGTATAGTTTAGGATTAGTTCCCAGTTTAAATTTAACAGATATCCGTTATCAAAATATGAACAACTTATCCGTATTGGCGATGGGAGCCTCTGAATTTATGGATCATAATATTGTAGATTTACCTGCTGTTGAATTAGAATTATCAATGATTTTGACAGACTGGCGGGGTCAGACTTTATTGAATCAAGAGTTTACCCTGGAAAATCTACAATCCCAACGAGAAAAACAATCGTTTGAGATTCTTCATTTAGCCACTCACGCGGCGTTTAATCCCCATCAACCGCAGGAATCTTACTTACAATTATGGGATCAAAAATTAAACTTTGAGCAACTGCGACAGCTTAATTCTTCTGATCACCCCTTAGAATTGATGGTATTAAGTGCTTGTGAAACAGCTTTTGGTGATGTAGACGCTGAGTTGGGGTTAGCAGGCTTAGCGGTGCAAACGGGGGTGAAGTCTGTATTAGCAACATTGTGGCAAGTTGATGATGCCGCGACTTTAGGATTGATGAGTGAGTTTTATCGACAGCTAAGTCGCATGACCTACACCGTTAAAGCAGAAGCCCTCAGACAAGCACAAATTGCCATGATTGAGGGCAATATTACTGTCGAAGCCGGTCAACTACGCAGCCTCAGTCGTAGTGAGCAACCCGTTCGTTTACCTCTGCCATCGGTTGAGGAAAGTGTGAGCTTATCTCATCCTTATTACTGGGCTTCTTTTGTGATGGTGGGTAGTCCTTGGTAAAGAATTTATCATTGATTCCGATCAAGAGACATGTAATTAAATGCCTCTATGACAACGCTCAACCGGAATCATTTTGACTCAAGAGAATGTTACGAAGATATCTGTATATCTTGAGTATGGGACAGATTAGACTGGGGTAAACTCATGTAAGATAAAACGGATTGAGACAAGCGAGCCGTGGGACGTTCAACCGCTTGCAGGGGAACCGGTTTTTCATGATAAATACCGATAGTACCCTCGAGATTCGCCCCAGTGAGATTCGCTTGGTGGAGATTGGCTCCCGTTAAGTTGGCTCCCCTTAAGTTAGCACCCCTAAAGTTAGCATTCAGAAGATTTGCATTTCTCAGATCAGCATCTTCGAGATTGGCTTCACTCAAATCAGCCCGAACTAATCGAGCATCTTTTAAATTACTATTTAATAAATGGGTCGCGATTAGTTTTGCTTGACCTAAGTTAACACCCCCTAGACTCGCTCCACTTAAATCTGCACTACTGAGATCTGACCCAATCAGATTTGCACCAATTAAGTCTGCTCCACTTAAATTAGCATGATTTAATTTAGTATTAATTAAATTCGCAAATCCTAAGTCTGCGCCACACAGTTCAACTCCCTCTAAATGAGCATCAAACAGGTTAATGCCGTGAGCATTAATACCATTGAGGTTGGCATTGGTGAGGATAGCTGCAACTAAATTTGCAAAACTTAAGTTAACACCACTAAGGTTGCTTTGACTCAAATCAGTACCATTAAGATTCGCAAAACTTAGATCCGCACCACTGAGGTTCGCACCACTGAGATTAAGGCGCACAAGACTGGCATTACTCAGCTTACCGCCTTGGCATTGCTTAGTGTCAAGCAAGCGCTTGATTTGTACTGTATGTTCACCCATCTTTTTAACTTTTACTTAACAATATGACTGACTATGAAATGACTGGGGGTACAAACAACCATCTCTCTGAAGTTTGATATTTCCCAATGAAGTGAATGATGAACATGATGCTATATTTAAAGGCTTATTATACTCAGAAAACCTATTAGACCAATAGTGGGCAACACCCATCCTGTCATTTACCCCTTACCAAGTACAGTCCGCTACCTATTTCTCTGTCCTACGCCCTGACCCTGCTCACCTCACCAAAAAAGCGGCATACAAGCCCCGTCTCCCCAACTTCTGCGGGGGCAGGCTTTAGCTTCGCTCAGGGTCTACTTGCCGTTGGTTAGATTGGTTATAAATATGGCAAGGCTACTATTGCAGTAGCGCTACATAACACATCTCAAATTGGTCTTGGGGTCACCCCTGCTTGGAGTAACTGGCGTGGAGAGATTCCCTCAGGCTGAATGGGAGACATCCTGTTCAGTTACCGAAAATAGCGGGTTTAAAGCCCCGTCCTTCTAGGACGGTCAACCTATGCTATCATTAATTTATCGTAAGCGACGGCGATAAATTAATGCTGGTATATGAAATGAAGCTAAAAGGAACGCAAAGCCAGTACCGAAAGCTAGATGAAGCGATTCGGACAGGTCGGTTTGTTCGTAATAGCATCATCAAAGCATGGATAGATGGTCAAGTTAAAAGTCGCAACGATGCCTATAAGTACTGTAAAGTCTTGTCAGACAATCGAGAGTTTCCTTGGGTAGCAAGATTAAACTCAATGGCACGACAAGCACAGGCAGAAAGAGCATGGGCATCAATTGAACGGTTCTATCGCAATTGTAGACAGAAGATACCCGGAAAGAAAGGCTATCCACGCTTTAAACAATACCAAGTTCGAGCCTCTGTCGAATATAAAACATCAGGCTGGAAATTGTCTGAAGATAGGCGTTATTTAACGTTTACAGACAAGTTTCAATCAGGTAAATTTAAACTTTGGGGGAGTCGCGATTTACATTTCTATAAACTCGAACAAATTAAGCGCGTTAGAGTGATTAGAAGGTCTGACGGATATTATGTCCAATTTTTGATAGATCATGAAAGAGAGGAGAAAAAAGAACTCACAGGAAAACAAACCGGACTAGATGTTGGTCTTAATTATTTTTACACTGATTCTTCTGGCAATCAAATAGATAACCCTCGGTTTTTGAGAAAGGATGAACGTAAGCTTAAAAAGCTACAACGCCGACTATCGAGGACCCAAAAGGGAAGTCAAAATCGTAAAAAAGCCAGAAATCGATTAGGTAGAGCGCATCTTAGGGTATCACGCAGGCGTAACGATTGGGTTTGCAAATTAGCTCAGCACGTCATCCGGTCTAACGACTTGGTAGCGATTGAAAACCTACGGATTCGTAATATGGTTAAAAATCATCATTTAGCTAAGTCAATTAGTGATGCAGCTTGGTACAGATTCAGAGAATGGTTAGAATATTTTGGAAGAATTTATGGGGTTCCAGTTATTGCTGTTGAACCTGCGAATACTTCTCAAAATTGCTCGAACTGCGGTGAGAGAGTTGTTAAAACTCTCAGTACTAGAACCCATAAATGCCCCCATTGTGGGTATATAGCCGACCGAGACGAAAACGCTGCTAAAAACATTCTTAAATCTGCATTAAAACAACTATCAAATACCGTGGGGCACACGGAAATAAACGCCTCCCGAGAGATTGATCTCTGCTTGATGGGGGAAACTCAATCAAGTAAATCGGCTCGTAGAAAGAGGAAACTCAAAGAGTGATCTTTGGAATCCACTCGCCATAAGGGCAGTGGAGGATGTCAAGGAGTCTCAATAAACAAAGAATCCCCGCCGTTCTAGAGCGAGGAAGTGTCAATAAAGACCACAAGCAATCAGTCTAGCGGCAAAATAAACCGTCATTTTTGCACCATAGGGAGAATCCCACCATCCGGCAGGAAAACAGCCCTCAGGCGCTTCTAAACTAAAGTTCAGTTGATCATACTCTAACCATTCCCCATTGGCACGGACTCCGAGGCGATCGCCTGTGGCATACAACACATCCATATCAATGCGGCTAATATCATCTGTACCACCGAGTTCAATATAAATGCGTTTTTGCACACTAAACCCAAACCGCCCATGACTGTACTGCACCCAGAGACGATCAATCAGTTGGATCACACTACAGGGGAACTGCATGGCATCATCCGGAGTCACTGTATCTTGGCTACGATGTCCAGCCACCTCTAGCATAACGCGGGTAGTTTCTTGATCAGCTTGTTTAAATTGTCCGGCGACAAGATAATCCCGTAATGGACTATAGCGATAAACATCACTCAACAACACAATCACTTGATCCAGTTTCTGTTCAAGCTGATTGACTCGTTGAGATAAAGCAGACAAACTCAACTCATTCTCCTCTGTCATGTTGATTTTTCCTTGTGATGGAGATTGGGTGTCTAATTTGTGGTTAAAATTGAAACACTTCTGTCTTAAATAAATTATGTCTTGGGGGAAACTTTTACAACCTGATCTGATTTTAAGGAACTCAGTGATCGCGCTGAGCGCTGACATTTTAAGGCAACACCAATTAAAGGGATTAGTGTTAGATGTGGATGAAACCCTTGTTCCCATTACCACAAAGCAGGTGTCCGAAGAATTACATTATTGGATTGAATCCCTGCGGCCTCAGGTTTCTCTGTGGCTAGTGAGTAATAATATTAGTCAAGCTCGGATTAGGGCGATCGCTGAGGTGCTTAATGTCCCCTATATCAGTGGGGCGGGTAAGCCGTCACGGCGCAAACTGCGGCGGGCTGTTGAAGCAATGGGGTTGCCTGTAGAACGAGTGGCAATGGTGGGCGATCGTTTGTTTACGGACGTGTTAGCGGGCAATCGTTTGGGAATGTTTACAATTTTAGTTGAACCCATGGTTGATCCGTTGCAGGGCAATTTTTACCCTTCCACCCGATCGCTGGAAGTGTGGATCTCAAAAACATTAGGCGCGTCATTGCACCTCTGATGAACAAATGGCTGCAACCCTTGTTGTTAAAATTGGCACGTCGAGTTTAACGCGACGGGAAACCGGAACCCTAGCCCTGTCTACCCTTGCCACTTTAGTCGAAACTCTAACTCGTTTGCGATCGCAAGGTTATCGAGTTGTCCTCGTGTCCTCCGGTGCAGTCGGCGTAGGTTGCGATCGCTTGGGGTTGAGTGAACGTCCCCGCACTATTCCCCTAAAACAGGCGGTGGCAGCAGTGGGTCAAAGTCGTCTGATGGGGGTCTACGATGACCTGTTTACCGCCATTAAACAACCCATGGCGCAAGTTTTGCTCACACGGGGGGACTTAATGCAGCGCAGTGGCTATGTGAATGCTTATAATACCTTTCAGCAACTGTTGCGCCTGGAAGTGATTCCTATTGTCAATGAAAATGACACTGTTGCCATTGATGAACTCAAATTTGGGGATAATGATACCCTGTCGGCTTTAGTGGCTAGTTTAGTCGAAGCCGATTGGCTATTTTTACTCACTGATGTAGATAAATTATATTCGGCTGATCCCCGTTCTAATCCCCAAGCCGAACCGATTAATTTAGTCACCAATTTACAACAGTTAGCTGACTTACAAGTGCAAACCGGAGACTCAAAAAGTGGTTGGGGTACTGGGGGAATGGTGACGAAAGTAGAAGCGGCGCGAATTGCCACAGGGTCAGGGGTTCGCACCGTGATTATGGATGGAAAACACCCAGAAAATCTAGATAAAATTTTACAAGGGGAAATGATTGGCACTCATTTTCAAGCCCAAACTCGTCCGGTTAATGCCCGTAAGCATTGGATTGCAAATGTTTTAATTCCTACTGGAAAACTCTATTTAGATCAAGGGGCAATTCAAGCCATTACTCAAAAAGGCAAGTCATTATTAGCGGCTGGAATTTTACAAGTTGAAGGAGAATTTCGTTCTCAAGATTCTGTAAAAATTTGCGATCAATTGGGTCAAGAAATCGCCAGAGGATTAGTGAATTATAGTAGTGTTGAACTACAGCAAATTAAAGGACTACGGTCTGAAAAAATTCCGGAACTGTTAGGCTACCATGGAGCAGAAACGATTATTCATCGCGATAATTTAGTAATGATTCATTAAAGTTGTTTTAACTAAAATCAGTAGCCAATCTTTCATGATTTTATATGATAATTATCAATTCAACTATCGGCATAAACTTTATCTTCTGGGTTCAAGAAAATTTGCTGAATCAACTGATAGTAAAACGGATTGAAGCGGCTTAAACCCAAATCAGTTATAGTTAAACCAACTATAGTTTATCAGCCTGTGTCTTCTTCTAACAAAATCGTCATCAGTGATCGTACGATTGAAAAGGTAAGTCAACAAGCCAAGTTAACCCCTTCTTATTTAGTCTTCATGGCAATGTCGGGTATTTTAGCAGCAGTTGCTCTGTTGACCAACTCTATACCCATTTTAATTGGTTCGATGGTAATTGCTCCAGCCTTACCCCCTTTGGGATTAGTTTCTCTGGCGTTAGTTGTTAGAAAGCCTCGGTTAGCACTGAAAGGCTTGATAACTGCACTGGTCGGCTTTTTTGTCGCAATAGTTTTTGCCATGTTAACCACCTGGATTCTTAATGTGACCCATGTCATTCCCGCAGAAACAAATTTAATTAAAAAAGAACTCTTAGAAGAACGAGTTAAGCCGGGATGGTATAGTGTAATCGCTGCCGCAGCAGCCGGGATTTCTGGAGCGATCGCCCTGGTTCAGCAGAAAACAGATACATTAGTCGGAGTGGTGGCTGCTTTAGCGTTAGTCCCGGCTCTAGCCGCCGCTGGTATCGCATTTCTCTCTAAGAGTCCTATAGGTTTAGGTGGCTTATTACTATTTGGAATTAATGTAGGGTTTATTATTCTTTCAGGTATTGTAACAGTTATTATTATGCGGCCCGACCAACAAGAATAAGAGATAGGATTCTGCTGGAAAAAAATTATTTTACCCAATCTAATGACTAACACGACTAAGCCTTTTTCCAACCGCCTTGCTCTTGTGTTTGACTTTGATGAAACCCTGGCAGCCGATACTTTTACCGTTTTATTACAAGACTTAGGTTTAGAGGCTGAGACCTTTAAAAAAGAAAGAGTGAAACCCCTGATTAATCAGGGTTGGGACAAATATTTAGCAAGAGCCTATTGTTTAATTGAAGAATCAAAACAACGGAAAGATCAAGATAAAATTACTCAAGCTAGACTGGCGAAAGTGGGTCAAGGGTTACAGCTATTTGAGGGTGTAACTGAAATGTTTGAACGCTTACAACAATGCGCTCATAGTATTATTTCTGATGTGGAAGTTGAGTTTTATCTGATTACCGGTGGCTTTGTGGAAATGGCTCTCAATACCGCAATTGCCCATCATTTCAAAGCCATGTGGGGATGTCGCTTTCACTATAATGCAGATGGAGAAATTCAGTTCATTAAGCAGCAAATGACAAATACAGAGAAAACCAGTTATCTTTATTATTTATCGAAAGGGATAGATTCAGATAAAGAAAAAGATTTAATGTTTGCTTACAGAAATGTTTCTAATGAACAACTCCGTATTCCACTGACCCAAGTTATTTATGTGGGAGATGGTGCATCTGATGCCCCTTGTTTTGCCGTGGTTAATCAAAATAGTGGAACAGGGATTGGTTTATACAAACAAAATCATACCCAAGAATGGTCAGAACAAGACAAAATCGATGTGAATCAAAGGGTTGCCAATATTGCTCCCCCGGATTACAGAGAAAATTCTGAATTAATGCAATCTTTAACACTAGCCGTTGAAGGGATCTGTAAACAAATTGCTTTACGCCGCTTAAGTATTGGAGAGTAATTAAGGAGTAAACAAAAACACAACGCTAGTGAGGTAAAGCAGTAAAATTAAAACACTTTCAAAACCAATATTACCAATTCCTTTTTCCTGGCGTTGCAGCAATCCAAGCAATAATATACCCGTCATCAGAATAGTTAATGCCATGATAAAAATCTGACGATTGGCGATCGCAGTATAAATTGACTCCCCAGAATATGCAATATCAGAAAAAGCCAGCAGTAGTAAATCAAAACAATTTCCACCAATAACCCCCCCGACTGCCAACGTTAACGCACCCCGACGTACTGCAGCTACAGTGATCACTAATTCAGGTAGGGCTGTCGATACAGCAGTCAATAAACCCCCGACGACTGATTCAGATATTCCGGTCACAAAGGCAATATTTAAACCCGCCTGAGCAATGAGATAACCAGAAATCGCGATTAATAAAGCATAGATCAGGAATTTAACCCACAGTGTACCCAACGGGGTACTACTCTGATCTGGGGGGGACTCTTCTACATTCGTCAACTGAGTTGGACGGGGTAACCACATCTTATTTTCTTGGGCTTGAGTCACTAAACGCAGCCCAAAAACATAAGCGCCGATTAGAATGATACTGGCTGGATGAATCCCCCAGAGGCTCACCTGTGGAGTGGAAGTGGCTAACAGCGGAATCGCCAATAAAGACATCAACAATGTCCCTTGTACTAAATTGGCAACTGAAGCAGCAGCGTGTTCCAGGTTTGCTTTACGATAGAAGATATCAGCGATCGCTAAAAATGCCGTTTGGGCTGCAATCCCACCTACAGCATTACTGACAGCCAATTCCGGATGGCCGCTAGCGGCTGCCGTCACAGAAGTCACAATACCGGATAGAGAGGTACTCCCCCCGAGAAAGATAGCCCCCATGATTGCCTCTCCCAAACCCGTTTTATCAGCTAATTGGTCTGTGACTTTTGCCATCTGCGTCCCTATAATGGCAATGACAATAGCAGCGATCCCAAAGATGGCAAGATTAAGGGGTAAAGATTGAATATTCATAAATTCAGTTCATCAACTGAAGCGTAAAAAAGGTTAATTCAGGCGGACAAAATAACCGAATGGGGGCATAACTCATGCCAATTCCTTGATTAACATACAGGTTGTTCCCCGGTTTACCATAACCTTTTGCCCAACCGTCTGCATAAACTTTATCTTTTTGAGTAAATCTTAACCATGACCATTGAGGAAACCCTGGGACTCGCACTTGTCCCCCGTGGGTATGTCCGGCAACCGCTAAAGGGGCGGAGTTGGGGGGAAACTTCTCAAAAGAATCGGGATTGTGCATCATCACAATTCTAGGACTGTTAGGGGGAACATTACTTAACGCCCGATCCACATTATCCCGCTGCGCCCACAGGGAACCTACTGCCACTAAATATAACGGTTCGCTACGATTGGGTAATTGCAGTTGAACCGATTCATTTTCTAACACATTAATCCCGGCTGATTCTAAGGCTGTTTCTAGACGTTCCGCTTGTTCTGTATCAGGGGCAACCGACCGACTACTCATGCCGTAATCATGATTACCCAACACGGCATAACTGGGAATCCCTGCTTCTACTAGAGGACGCACAATATCGACAGCGGTTTCAATTTCAGATTCAATGTTAGCGCCGGGATGATACAAAAAATCACCACTAATTAAGGCAACAGCAGGCTTATCCTCAATGATTCTAGCAATACTACGACGAGCTGTTTCTCGATTGTCCCCCCACAAACCCAGTTGAAAATCTGTAATTTGTGCGATTTGCTGACCTTGCCAAGCGGCGGGAAGATTAGGAATATTGGCAGTTTCAATTTCAGTGTTAATAATGTAGGGTTCGATAAAACTCCAGACTATAAGTAATGCAATGATGCTGATGAGTCCTAAAACACTGTATTTGATTTTTTGAGAAATTGGGTTCATTATTAAAATAAAATATGATTGATTTAGCGTTAGCAGTGAATAAAGTTTACGCTACAATGCAAAATAACATTGATACAATCAGGTTATGGTGGGTGAACGTCCAGAGTTTCAACAAGCATTAACTGAACGCACAGCGTTAATTGAACAACTCTTAGATATTGGCGCTGCCTTATCTGGAACCCAGGACTTGGGAACGCTGTTAAACTTGATTTTAACTAAAAGTCGAGAAATTACGAATAGTGATGCCGGCAGTGTTTACTTAGTAGATCGCCAGGATCCGGTGCCGAAGCTTCTCTTCAAAGCGGCTCAAAATGCTTCCATTCCTGATTTATCGTTTCGAGAATTTTCTATTCCCCTCACCGATAAAAGTTTAGCCGGTTATGTTGCTTTGACGGGGGAAACTTTAAATTTACCCGATGCTTATAATTTACCCCAGGATAAGCCCTATCGGCTGGATCGCAGTTTTGATCAGATGATTTCCTATCGAACGCGATCTGTATTAATTTTACCCATGCAAAATCTGCAAGGGGAAATTCTGGGGGTTTTGCAACTGATTAACCGTAAAACCGATAAGAATATTATCCTCAATCCAGAAAATACGTTAGCTTTGACGAAACCTTTCTCCGAGTGGGAAGAACGGATCTTGCGATCGCTGGCCTCTCAAGCGGCAGTTTCGATTGAACGCAATCAACTTCAAAATAGTATTGAACACCTGTTTGAGGGGTTTGTAAAGGCCTCTGTGCAAGTGATTGAACAGCGAGATCCTTGTACATCGGGTCATTCGGAACGGGTGGCTGAATTGACGGTGCGACTGTGTGAAGAAGTTAATCAAGTCAATAGTGGCATTTTAAGACCTTACTATTTTGATGATCGCCAACGCAAGGAATTACGATATGCCGCTTTATTACATGATTTTGGCAAAATTGGAGTGCCTGAAGCGGTTCTGAGAAAGTCGAAAAAGCTTTATAATGAGCAACTTGAAATTATTCGCCATCGTTTTGCTCTCGCTCAGCGAGGTTTAGAATTAGAAAAGGTTGAAGCCAAATATCAACTTTTACTTCAAGCTTCTCATCACGATCACAGTACAGCGCCGGACTGTCCCCACTGTCAGCAAGTTGAACAGCTTGACATCCATTTTAACCAAGTGATCAAGCGCTTGAGTGACTACTGGCAGTTGTTACAAGCGGCAAATGAACCCCAAGTTTTAGATCAAGAACCCTTCGCTGAACTGCATGAGTTATCTCAGTTTAGCTATCGGGATATTGATGGTGAACTCAAACCGTTAATTACCCCAGAGGAATTACAGCAATTGCGAGTATTGCGGGGAAACTTAACAGCCGAAGAACGGTTAGTGATGGAGTCTCATGTCAGTCATACTTATGAGTTTCTCAAGCGTATACCCTGGACTACTCACTTGCAACAAGTCCCCACCATTGCTTCTGGACACCATGAAAAACTCGATGGTACGGGTTATCCTTTAGGACTGAAACAGGACGAAATTCCCCTACAAGCCCAAATGATGGCAATTGCAGATATTTATGATGCCTTAACCGCAGGCGATCGCCCTTATAAGCGAGGACTCCCTACAATTACAGCCCTTAAAATTTTAAAACAAGAAGCCCTCAATCATAAAGTCAATTCCGATTTACTGTTGTTATTTGAACAGCGTCAAGTGTATCAGGTACTCAGCCATAGTTTGGATGTTGTGATGAAATTAGCTTAACCCAGGGACTACCACAACATATGGTTGAGAAAGTGGCTGAAGAGTTTAACCTCATTCGGTTCAGAATAAGCTTGAGGTAATAGATCCACCATCGCCTGTTGTAATCTTTGAGAAACCGTCCGAATGTCTTGAGGCCTGGGACGATCGGTTTTCGGAAAAATCAGGGGTTTACCAAAGCGAATGGTTAATTCTTTCTGAAAGTAAAGGTTATTTGTACCAATAATCCCGACGGGAATAATAGGCACCCCGGAACGTAAAGCATAAATCATCGTCCCGCGTTTCAGAGGAAGACAAAGCTGTCCTTCTTGCGATCCTAATCGACCTTCTGGGAAAATAATTATGCCATATCCGGTTGCTAACAAGCCATTCACAATCCGATCTAAGCGGCGTAAACTCTGAATTGATGTTCCCGTGGGGATATCTTGTTCAATGGCATGGGCTAAACCTGCTAAAGACTGTTTCCCGGCTTGTACTGCTTTGATCACAGCGATTTCTTCCTTCCAAATTCGTTGGATGGGAATTGTTCCACCTGCTATCTTCAGTAACCGACGTTTCCAGCATTTATTATAAAGACTACGAGCATCTCCTAAGATATAGTAATAGGGAGCAACAGGAATTTCAGACAATAGCAAAAAAGGATCGATATGACTGAGATGATTAGCCGCTAAAATTGTCGGTTGATGGGGAAGTGGTGCTTGATATTCCACTCGAACGCGAAATAATGCCCGAATAAATAAACGAATACTAATACGTCGGAAATTCCCACTCAGGTAAGGATGGGGTTCTCCTGAACTCATCGCTTCTGCATGATTTAAGACTTTCTCAATCATGTCTTTTACCTGGGGGGACTGCGCGGCTGCTAAACCCTCTTTAACCCGGTCAATGGTGGCATCTGTTAAAGGGGGTAAAACGCCAGGAAAATCACTGGATAGATCGGAGAGGGAGGACGGAGTAGGCATAACATGATCCTCGAATTGTGAGGTTATTTTCTCACAACTTTGACTCAATTTTTCCGTTTTTATCCCTATAGAGAGATAGCTTTAAATTCACTATCCCCCCTGCAATCTTAGACCGTCCTCACCTGAAAGCCTCTCTCTATCAGTCAAATCAGATTATGAATCCAGAAGCGCTCTAACCTGTTAAATATTGAAGATAAACTCTTCTGAATGATCCCTAACGACTCATTTCTAACATTCGTTGAATCGGTTTCAGGGCTGCTATCCTAATCGATTCCGGTAATATAATTTCAGGGGTTCTATGTTTCATTGCCAGATAAAGTTTTTCTAGGGTATTCAGCCTCATGTGAGGACATTCATTACAGGCACAACTATTCATCGGAGGCGCGGCAATAAATTGTTTATCACGGGCTTCTTTTTGCATTTGATGAATAATACCCGGTTCGGTTGCCACAATAAATTCAGAGGTGGCACTCTGTTGAGCATATTTTAATAATGCCGTGGTTGAACCAATATAATTAGCATGATTTAAAACAGCGGTTTCACATTCCGGATGGGCAATCACTTCAGCCGTTGGATGTTCAATTTTTAGTTGAACAATCTTTTTCTCCGAGAAGTTTTCATGCACCATACAAGCCCCTTGCCATAACACCATCTCTCGCCCGGTTTCTGCCATTACATACCGTCCTAAATTTCTATCCGGTGCAAAAATAATCGGTTGATTTTCCGGGATTTGATTAACAATATCCACGGCATTTGAGCTAGTACAAATAATATCGCTCATGGCTTTAATTTCAGCCGTACAGTTAATATAAGAAATCACAATATGATTCGGATAAGCTGCTTTAAATTGGGCAAATTCAGCCGGCGGACAACTATCCGCGAGGGAACATCCTGCATTTAAATCGGGTAATAAAACCAGTTTATCAGGATTGAGAATTTTAGCCGTTTCTGCCATAAAATGAACTCCGGCAAACACAATCACATCCGCGTTGGTTTGGGCGGCTTGTCGGGATAAACCGAGAGAGTCGCCAATATAATCGGCAATATCTTGAATATCTGGATCTTGGTAATAGTGGGCTAAAATAACGGCGTTTAACTCTTGTTTCAGGGCTTCAATGGCGGCAAACAAGTCATCGGGAAAGGTTTGAGATTGAGATCCTGTGGTGGGCTTGAGAGTGGTTGTGAACATAATTTTTTGCAGGTTGACCTGGGCTTTTAATAAATCTTAATCTTAATTATAGTTGAATTCACCAAAATATGGGAACCACTCCGATTGGAGATTTCCTGCAAAACGGATGAAGAATTGCCTATCCTAGATCAGGAGGGTTGAAGAAATTTCAATAATTCTGGAGAAAGATTTGATTTCCTCCAGCGACTCCATTGCTGTAGGAGCAAGAACTTAAAGATTTCTGTTTGCTGTTCTACCGGAAGCTGTTTGACTAACTCGATGACTTGCTCACTAGGGCGTGTCTGCAAAGTGTTAAACTGAGTAAAACTACTTATTAATTGTGGGTAATGGCGATCGCATAAGAACTGGAAAATCAAGAGCGCGGTAGGGGAGACTTAAGTGATGCCCAATGGAAAAAACTAGAACCCTTACTACCACCCCAAAAACCGAACATAGGGAGACCGGCAGAGGATCATAGAAAGATAATCAATGGAATTTTGTGGATTTTAAGAACTGGTGTGCCCTGGAGAGATTTGCCAATTGATTATGGCATTCATAGCACTGTATCGAGTCGCTTCTACAGATGGCGAAAAGCAGGGATTTGGGATGAAATTCTGACAAAACTCCAAACAATAGCCGATGCAGACAGAGCTTACAGTAGTCAGAATATTCGCCAAAAAATCCGCCTCAAGGGTGCAACTCCTATAATTCCTTGAAGAAGTAACGAAAAGAAAAGAGAACGTTTTAACAAAGGATTATACAGAGAAAGAAATCAAGTAGAACGGCTAATCAATCGTCTCAAACAGAAGAGAAGGATAGCAACTCGTTATGAGAAATATGCGGTCAATTACTTAGCTATGTTAACGATTGCTTCAATTTTATTATGGTTATAGTTTAAGATTTTATTTAGAAGAGTTGGGATTTAAATAATAAATATTAAATCACATAAAGTGGGCTTGACAAAATCTCAAATTTATCAGTTCCTTTTGGGAAAAATATAATAAAATTTTAAGAAGAGATATTAATCGATGAAGATTGATTAATCAATTGAGTTATTTGAATAATTAGTCAGTTCGCGATCACCTTTGACAGTTCCAAAATTGACTTTGCAGACACGCCCTAAGGTTTCTCCTAGTTTATTTATTAATTAAACCATTTTGTCCTATTCCAACCCATGGACTTCAAGAGAGGAATACGTTGACTTCAAGTTGATTATTGAGAGTGATTTATGTAGCTCGGCTGAAACTGCTATTTTTCAGAGTAAAATAGCTATATTAACTGCTAAAAGTACATCGGTTATAAATATTGTTCGGGATGCGGAAAGTTGGAATTGCTTGGGAGTTGAGGAGTTGATCGGTATGGAAATTAAACTATTAAAATAAGTTAATTATTCACATCACTGGGAGGATCAAAATGTTTAGCCAAGAAATAGCCAAGACTGATATTACGGAAGAAAAAAATATTTCACTAATGACGTTGGATGAGTTTCAGGATTGGTATCCTGATGGTTACTATGGTCGATTTGAATTGCGTAATGGAGTGATTTTTAAAGTGCAACCTACTGGAACTCATGAACAAGTGGCTGGTTTTCTAGCATCCAAATTATCCATTCTGATTGAACGCTTGAATTTACCGTTTTTTGTTCCTCGGCAAGGGCTTGTGAAAGCGATAGATTCAGAAAAATCAGCTTATATTCCTGATGTGATGGTGTTAGATTATAATGCTCTTGGAAATGAGCCTTTATGGAAAAAGCGCTCAACCCTTACTCAAGGTACAAGTATTAAATTAGCGATAGAAGTTGTGAGTACCAATTGGCAAGATGATTATTTAATGAAGCTGGGAGAATATGAGAAGTTAGGCATCAGTGAATATTGGATAGTCGATTATTTAGGCTTAGGCGGTCGGCGTTATATTGGAGATCCTAAACAGCGGTGCGACCCTGCGGATTCTCAATCCGCCAAGGAATGCGCACCAAGAGAACCCACGATTTCAGTTTATCATTTAGTTGAGGGTGAATATATGGTTAATTTATTTAGAGGTCAAGATGTAGTTAGTTCGCCAACTTTTCCCGAGTTTAATTTGACGGCAGAACAAATCTTTGCAGTTAGGCAATAATTTTTAAGGTGCGATACGTCTGACGGCACGCTTCGCGTTTACGAAGTATGCGCCCCAAGAGCGCAATCGCAATCATATCAAAACAGAATACACTAATGCAATTATTGAGATGGTCTGTATTTAACTCAATGGCATCTTCAGCTTGACCTAGGGGAAAGTTTCCCGATGATAATCTTTGAGGTCTCGCTCATTGGATTTTGACCTGCCTATGCATACAAACAGTGATTTGTCAACCGTAGTACGCCAAGCCTGATGGAATAGCTCAAAAACTCGTGCAATTGCGGGTCAAGATGATTGTCAAGGTTTCTGGATATTTTACGAATTCTTGGGGGTTTGAGGGCAATAAATTGACATGAAGACACACGACCCCCTCAATGACCATAATATCATAAAGCTTGAAATAACGCAATCTCGTTGCTTATTGCAAATCATTCTTAAGCCAAACTCATCAAATTTCTGGGTTTTGATTGAGATTTTAAACAGAAAACTCAAATAACATGAGCTAAGTTTATCCTTAAGTCTTTCATCTGTGACTCACCGCTGACAGATGATCATGCTACATGGGTCGCTCTTATTTTGCATGAATTATGTTAATGGTAAGTAAATAATTTGATCTTGATATTCATTATCCTCTGAAGCCAGAGCTAATAATATTAATTCCTCTAAGTTCTCACCTACACTTAAATTAGGGTTAAGTATAAAAATACCAGGAATATGGTGTTGTTTTGCTAAGTGGTCAGAGAGATGAACTGGCATAGAGGTAAGGTTATTGGTTACCAATATAAAATTCTTCTGTTCACACCAATCTAAAATTTCTGGATCTAAAGTTCCTTTTTTCGGTATTCCTGGCTCTCCAATAGATTGAACCATAATCTGAGGTTCTCGTTGTTGTATCTGTTGTGAATAAATTGGGTTAACATTCTCATCAATGAGATACTGAAGACTCATAAGCTTGTCAGTAAGTCTCCCGTTGTGCTTTGACTTTTCGGAGTTTGTCAGAAATAGGTGGAGGATTGAGTCGCTGTTTTTCTCTGCCCAGATTACCATGCTCAATCCAGTTTTTCATATATTCCTGAAGTTGAGTCTGGTTATGCAGATAATACAGAATTGTTGCATAAATTTGTTCTAAAGTGATGCTATTAAAATAATTGACAATTTCTTCCGGTGAACGGCTACAGTAAAGATATTCATAAAGAATATTTTCAATCCCAACTCGGGTTCCCCTTAAGCGGATATCATCAGAACGCTGAAAGTCGAAGTAGTCCTCTAGTTGCATTTTTCTATGAGAGATTGATATGGGTTGAGAGATGAAGTACACTCTATTTTAGCGTAACCGTTGATTTTGATTTCCAAGGTTGGGGTTTTTGGGGTAAGTTCAATTTGAGATTGACGGACGAGTGGGATGATAGATGCTGTATCATCTGAAGTAGAGCTGGACTGGAGTGTTCCAGTTCTTCCAACAAGGGTACGGGTAAGCCTCTGTTTTTGAGGTCTTGTTGACGACGATAGGCCCGTTCTGTCACGGAAGCGGTGAGGAAGATTTTTAATTCGGCATCGGGGAAAACGTGAGTACGGTTCTCCTGTACTTGTGGTGATAACAAAACCTTATATGAGCGTAGGGTGGGTTAGTGCCGTAACCCACCATTCAAGATTTTGTCAAGCGTTATACTTTTTCCACCCTAATATTGGGAGAGCCAAACTAACTACTAACTACTAACTACTAAAAACTTTTTTAAGTCTGATGCCATCATGATTACACTGAGTTGATTTGATTTGTGGTTGCGGAGCGTTGCGCTACTCAGTATCGCGTAACGTGGCGATCGCGATATCCCACTGATGGACAAAAGTAGTTTAAAATATCAACATAGACGTTGATGGAGGTTTCAACTATGGTGACTCAACCGCAAACCACAACTCAACAGGATATTATTTACCCGGACTCTGATGGTCAACCGATGGCGGATAATACGGTACAATTTCGCTGGATTATGATGCTTTATCATAACTTATCTTGGCTGTTTGCAGACAATTCTGAGGTGTTTGTAGCAGGGGATTTGTTGTGGTATCCCGTGGAGGGAGATAATAAAACTCGTCAAGCGCCGGATGTGATGGTGGTGTTTGGAGTGGAAAAAGAAGATAGAGGTTCTTATCAACAGTGGAAGGAAAAGGGCATTGCACCGCAAGTGGTGTTTGAAATTCGATCTCCAGGGAATAGACAGAAAGAATTAGATCGCAAGTTACTGTTTTATGATCGCTATGGGGTGGAGGAATATTATTTATATGATCCAGATAAAAATGATTTGAGTGGTTGGTTACGTTCTCAGGAACATTTAGATGTAATTGAAGCGGTAGAAGATTGGGTCAGTCCTCGCTTAGAGATTCGGTTTGAGCTGTCTGAGGAAAGTCTACAGCTTTATCGTCCAGATGGTCAACGGTTTTTGACTCCGATAGAGGTGGAACAACAATTACAACAACAACGTATTCGAGCTGAACAAGAACGTATTCGAGCTGAGCAGGTTACGACTGAGTTAGAACAAGAGCGTCAACGAGCTGAGCAAGAACAACTGCGAGCCGAACAAGAACGTCAACGAGCTGAGCAGGTTACGACTGAGTTGGAACAAGAACGTCAACAGGCCGAACAGCAACGTCAACGAGCGCAACGCTTAGAGCAGTTATTACGGGAAGCAGGTATTGATCCAGATCAAATGAGTGATTGAACCTCTAAGACTTAATTAAAAATTTTCGTTTTGTCAAGTCCAAAAAACCGAATGTTCTAGGTACGGTAAACCGAATAACAACTAGAGATTGTCGGGGCAACTCAATAACTCATATTGTACAATGATCAAAACTCGGCAATGAAAACTCAAATTCCATCCATTTCAGCAACTGCTAATTTTTATGAACAAGATTATTATTTATTGAAGTAGATGACACAAGTTTTTTAAGGAATTTAACCATGACAATATATGTTAACCAACAGGAAGCTGAACAACAATTTTCTCAGTTATTGTCTCAAGTTTTACAAGGAGAAGAAATTATTATTTCCATCGAAGGTCAAGACAGGGCAAGGCTGATTCTTTTTGCTCAAAATAAAGCCGTTACATCCTCTAAAGTTTTAGGGATGCGTGTTCCGGGTATTGATGAGGGACGTTTTGTTGTTCCGGATGATTTTGATGATCCGCTTCCCCCAGATCTTCTGAATGCTTTTGAGGGTAAAAATTAAACTCAAGTCATGCAAGCACTTTTAGATACTCATGCTTTTTTGTGGTGGGTAACCAATGATAGAAAACTCTCTGCTACTGCTCATAGTATTATCAGTAATCCTCAAAATGATATTTTCTTTAGTATTGTTAGTGCTTGGGAAATTGTGATTAAGACTCAAATTGGTAAGCTGCCTCTGCCTGAATCTCCTGAAATTTATATTCCGAGCCGTATCAGTCACTATGGTTTTATGACTCTTTCTATAAATCTGGAGGATGTTCTCCAAATTGGGCAGTTAGAAAGCCATCATAATGATCCGTTTGACCGCTTGTTAATTGCCCAAAGTCAAATTCACAACTTGCCCATTATTACGGCAGATACTCAGTTTTCTCCTTATGATGTGAATATCATTTGGTAAACCGAATAACTAGAGAATGACTTGTGGGTTGTTTGACTGAAATGGAGTAATCGCAGTTTAGCATTCATTCGGAACTGTTGCTTGAGAGCAACTCTTTCAAGGAGAAAGTCGAAAAAGGATGGCTTGAGTCAGGGTAGAGCCAGCGCGGGGTTGGGAAATTTAGAAGCGGTGGATATTGATGAAGAATTAGATTTTCGCATGGCTGAATTTTTGTACAAAGAACGGGAGAAAGTGTAATGCAGTGGAATGTTTTGGTGACCTGTCCGCACTTACAAAAAACTATCGAGTTGTATAGAGAACAGTTGGCAGACAAAGGGGTAAATGTTGAAGTCCCGCCAGTTGTACAACAGTTAAGTGAAGCAGAATTATTAGAAATCATTGATCAATTTGACGGGGTAATTGCCGGAGATGACCCGTTTACCGCCAAGGTTTTAGAGCAGGGAAAACGATTAAAGATTGTGGCAAAATGGGGCATTGGTGTGGATGCCATTGACTTAGAAGCCGCTAAACAATTGGGAATTCCGGTAGTGAATACACCAGGGGCATTTCCTGATGAAGTGGCGGATGTGGCTTTAGGTTATATTATTCTACTAGCTCGTCAACTGCATAAAATGGATCAGTCCGTTCGTAATGGCGGATGGTTGCAAATTCCCGGTATGACCCTACGAGGAAAAACCCTAGGGGTGATTGGTGTCGGCAGTATTGGACGGGCTGTGGTGCAGCGAGGGCTAGCTGTGGGAATGTCTGTGGTGGGTTATGATGTCATGCCCATTTCTGAGGAATTTAAAGCGGAGACGGGAATTAAACAGTTGAGTTTGGAAGACCTATTACAGGCATCTGATTTTATTGTATTGTGTTGTAATCTCACGGCAGATAATTATCATCTTTTGAGTCATAAACAGTTTAAGATGATTAAATCTGGGGCACGGGTGATCAATGTAGCACGGGGGCCGTTAATTGATGAAACGGCTTTAATTGCTGCTTTGGATACAGGAAAAGTGGCGGGGGCAGCTTTGGATGTGTTTGAAGTTGAACCGTTGCCGATGGAGAGTCCCCTGCGTCAGTTTGACCAGTGTATTTTTGGCACTCATAATGGTTCCCATACGAAAGAAGCGGTAATGCGGGTGAATGAGTTAGCCATTCATAACTTGTTGAAAGGATTGGGAATTGAACCGTGAGTTCAGTTGTTTTAATTACGGGAGTTCTAGGGGGAATTGGTGCAGCCACAGCACAACGGTTTCACCAAGCCGGATGGCAAGTGGTGGGGGTTGATTTAGGAACACCTGAGGAGACTCCAGCAGCCATTGACTGTTTCATCCCAGCCGATGTCGCCGATGCTATGGCTTGGGACAAGATAGGTCAACAGATATCAGCCCAAATAGGGCAAGTTAATGCTGTAGTGAATAATGCGGCGGTTCAGGTTTGCAAGCCATTAGTTGAAACAACTCCTCAGGAGTGGGACAAGGTAATGGCAGTCAATTTAAAATCAGTGTATCTAGGAATACGACAATTGTATCCGTTGATGGCTGAAGGGAGTGCAGTGGTGAATGTCAGTTCAGTTCATGCCATTGCCACTTCTCAACAAATTGCTGCTTATGCCGCCAGTAAAGGGGGAATGTTGGCATTGACGCGGGCGTTAGCCTTGGAACTTGCCCCCAGAATTCGAGTCAATGCGGTCTTACCAGGGGCAGTGGATACCCAGATGTTACGGTCAGGTTTGAGTCGGGGTCATGTGGCGGGAGAGAATGGAGATGAGTTGGTGGCAGCGTTAGGACAAAAGCACGTTATTGGAAGGGTGGGACAGCCGGAAGAAATTGCTGAGGCGATTTACTTTTTGGCGGATAGTCAAAAATCCTCGTTTATGACGGGTCAAGCCTTAGTGGTAGATGGAGGGGCAACGGCGCGGTTGAGTACGGAGTAGTTATTATTTATTCCTGTGCTTCATTTACTGCGCGTATTTTGACTTACAGATGGATTGTTTTCAAGGTTAGAGACAGCAAAATTGGTGTAAGGTCTAATTTTCGGGTGTCGAAACCCCAAAACAATATCTTCTCTTGGAATTCCAGCTTCTAGAAGATCGGTTGCGACTCCTTGTTCTGTATCATCGTATTGAATCCAGACTTGTTCTTGAATTAAATCGATATGAATGGGAGTCGCATGTAGATATTTTTCCCCGTTCCAACCTCGGTCTAACAGTAAGTAATGTCCTCGCTCATCATCAAATAGAACATCAGAATGGTAAGGATCTGGAATTAAGTTTCGTTCGTCACAATATTCCTGTAAAATCTTTTTAATAATTGCTTGATATTTTAATCGGGTATCCATTGAACAATCACCTCCTGATCATCGTTAAATACAAGCAAGCGGATGATTTTGCGCTTCAGTAAAATTTGTCCGAGTTCAACTTCAAAGACGCTATTAAATGTTCTTTGAGGAACGGCTAAGTAGAGCAATCTTGCAATGCTCATTTCATCCAGAATTTGCTGATATAAAATGTATTGACCCAAGGCTTGCTCTAAATCTCTGACATCTGACTGTCCAACAAAACTTTTAACTTCAACAACGATTTGTTTCTGTCTTTTTTGAGCACTAATGAGTTTTTCAGCTCCCAAATCAGCGGATAATCGCTTCCGACCAATTTCTAGGGGAAATGGATCATGAGTAATCGTCCACCCATCTTTTTGCAAAGCTTGTTTGACAGTATTGTGGTAGATATCACGTCTACTCATGAGTTTAAATTGTACATGAGTTAACGACTTTTATGGCTATATTATATTCTATCAGGCTGATGACGGATTGATGACTCTGTCTGTACGAATCCAACATTTCACTTTATGGAAACATCTATGGACAATAAACTAATAAAGACATTATCACAGTCTGTTCCTCAAAGGGCATTAATCTTACTCACCAGTCATCGTTCGGGCAGTACTTGGCTATCAGATGCCATTCGGTGTCATCCCGCAGTAGAATATGATCACACAGCAGTATTGTATGAAATTTTAGGCATTGACGGACGACGGTATCCAGGAGATTTATCAAACCAAACGGATGGGGTTTATGAAATTGAGGTGCAACCGGGAAAATGGGATAAAATACCTCAGTTTAATCTGTGGGAGGATTTAACACCACAATTGCAAGGTTTAGAATTTGAACAGTATGCTATTGAGAAATGTCATCCCAGTTTTTTTGAGTTTGACCCAAACCTCTTTTTACAGGGAATTCAATGCTTACAAGCATTAGAAATTGAGGCAAAGTTAGTTTATTTGGTTCGAGATCCCAAGAGTTTGATGACTTCGTTTATGAACTATCAGCAACGGAAGCCATCTTGGTATAAGTCTATTGTAGGAGAGGCATTGCCACAGTTTATTCAACAAACTTATGATTGTATTGCAGAGGTGGCGTGTCAACAGCCTGGAGTCGTATTAGATTATAGTAATTCTCGAACCGATTTAGCTTATACTTTAGTGGAGATTTATTTAGCCTTATGGCCGAATTTGACTCGGTTGCAAGAAGAGTTGATTTTACAAGTGAGTGAATTAGCAGGGAAATATACCAACCGTCAGAAACGTCTGGCTGCAACTCATTCTCCGTTTTTAGGAGAGGTTGAGGGGAGTGTTCAGGGAGGCAGTCAAGATGATAAAGATTTTTTTGAAGAACATCAGATTGGGGTGGAAAAGTGCTATTGGGACTTTAGCTAGAATCTGGACTCAATCTGGCGCTAATATAGACAGGAGAGGTTTTTTAGGTTGATAGCGATCGCCAACTGCCCATGAGAGAAACGATTTCAACGGCTATGCCCCCTTGTTTCGA